>OIDP01000057.1_pt1 | contig 86183 bp, 79 predicted proteins | sample 1581591 | NCBI WGS metagenome assembly OIDP01 (sample SAMEA3882552, study PRJEB24775) | human gut metagenome | biome: human-associated habitat; feature: intestine environment; material: feces | place: Netherlands | collected 2009/2010 | reverse complement strand
TTCAATTTTCAAGGTCCTGTGAGCGCCTCAGCCTTTCGGCTGACGACTTGATTATTTTATCACAGAAGTGATTTTTTGTCAAGCTCTTTTTTCGAAGCTGTCGAACTTTCTGAACTTGGAGCGTCCCGAAACCTCTCAAATCTCTTTGGTGTTTCTTGACGTCTATTGGTTCTTTTCTTCGGCTTCTTGCTGAGGCTTCGGAAGTCATTCTTTTGCCTCAGCGCTTGGCGCTCAAGTATAATACCATACCCCCGGAGGAATGTCAACACTTTTTTGCAAGTTTTTTCAAGTTTTTCCTGTAAAACTGAAATTGTCTTCATTCAATGTCCGCCGCGCGGGTGTTCTTCTTTCCGTGCAAAAAGGCCGCCCATGCAGCTGCACAGACGGCCTTCCTTATTTATAGAATGAAACTCAGCGGATCTCGATGCCGAGCTTGAACTTCAGGTTACCCAGCACCTTCTTGACGGCACGCTCGACCTGCTCAGCAGAAACTTCTGCGTTGGGGTCGGCCAGCGTCAGGGAGAAGGCCATACTCTTCTTGCCCTCACCGAGGTTTGCGCCGCGATAGATATCGAACAGCTTGACGTCGGTGATGAGCGGGCTTGCCTTCTTGATGGTATCCTCGATCTCGCCGCAGGTGACCTTTTCCTCGCAGACGAGGGCCAGATCGCGCTTGACGGATGCGTAGGGGCTGAGCGGCTGATAGCGGAGTTCGCCGTCCACGCAGCTCATCAGGGCTTCGTAATCCAGTTCGCCCAGATAGATGTTCTGGCTGTCCTTCTGATCCTTTGCGATCTCCAGCTCACCGTTGATCTCATTGGAGAGCTTGCCGAAGACACCCAGACGCTTGCCCTCGCAGTAGACTGCGGCGCTGATGCCGGGGTGGAGCCAAGGCGTCGTCTCGCGCTCGTAGGTGAAGTGGAGACCGAAACCGGCAGCCAGTGCCTCCATGGCACCCTTGACGGTGAAGAAGTCCTCGCCGGGGCCGAAAGCGCCAATGCAAAGGGTCTGGCGCTCATGCGGATGCTCGTTGATGGGCAGTTCCTTGGCCAGATAGACCGGTGCCATCTCGAACAGACGGCCCTCGGCGTTGCCCTTCTTGAGGTTGTCCACGATGACGTTCAGCATGGACGGGGTCAGCAGGGTGCGCATGATGGACAGGTTCTCGCTGATGGGGTTCAGGATGCGGATAGCCTTGCGGGCGGCATCATCGGCGGGGATGTGGAGCATATCCAGCTCAGCGGCAGAGTAGAACGCCAGCGTGGAAGCCTCATAGAAGCCCTGCGCAGCCAGCAGACGCTTGGTCTTGAGCTGCTGCTTCTGGTCGTAGTTCAGGCCGCCGTTGGTGACGGAGGCAGTGTTCAGGAAGGTGGGCACGATGTGGTCGTAGCCGTACTCACGGATGACTTCCTCCGCCAGATCGGGGAAGCTCTCCACGTCCTCACGATACAGAGGTGCGGACACATCCCAGCTGCCGTCGGCCTGAACGTCCACAGTGAATTCCAGACGCTTGAGGATGTCGATCATGGTCTGATCGGGCACGGTGATGCCCAGCACGCCGCAGATCTTGGCCGGGGTAGTGACGATGTGCTTGCGCTCCAGCGGGCGGCCATCGGTCAGGTCATACTCCAGCGTGGTGATATCGCCGCAGTCCAGCTCCTGAATCAGGTGCAGAGCGCGGGCAAGGCCCAGTTCGGGAGAGTGGCGGTCCACGCCCTTTTCATAGCGGGCGGAGGAGTCACTGTTCTGACCCAGTGCGCGGCTGGTCTTACGGACGCTGTCGCGGGCGAAGGTGGCGCACTCGAACAGAAGGCTGGTGGTATTGTCGTCCATGCCGGAGTTGGCGCCGCCCATGATGCCGGCCAGAGCCACCGGCTTCTCGGCATCACAGATAACGAGGTTGTTGGGGTTTAGGGTGAACTCCTTCTCGTCGAGGGTGGTGATCTTCTCGCCCTCGTGGGCGCGGCGGACGTCGATGGTGCGGCCCGCGACCTTGTTCAGGTCAAAGGCGTGCATGGGCTGGCCCATCTCCAGCAGGGTGTGGTTGGTGATATCCACCACATTGCTGATGGAGCGCAGACCGCACAGAGCCAGATGGCGCCTCATCCAGCGGGGAGATTCGCCCATGCGGATGTTGCGGACATAGTGAGCCATATAGCGGGGGCAGAGGTCCGGGGCTTCCACCTTGACGGTAATGGGCTCGTCAGCGTCGCAGACGGCCTTGTAATCCATGGCGGGCATGTGCAGGGGCTTGCCGAGGATGGCAGAGACCTCGCGGGCGATGCCCAGAACGGACTGGCAGTCCGGGCGGTTGGCGGTGATGGAGATATCGAAGATATAGTCATCCAGACCGACCACGGGGGCGATATCGGTGCCGGGCACGCTGTCTTCGGGCAGGATGAGCAGACCGTAGACCTCGGAACCGGGGAAAAGATCCTCGTTCAGGCCCAGCTCCTCGCCGGAGCAGAGCATACCGTTGGACTCCACGCCCTGCATCTTGCGGGCCTTGATCTTGATGCCGCCGGGCAGGGTGGAGCCATCCAGAGCAGCGGGCACGCAGTCGCCCACCTTCATATTGGCGGCACCGGTGCTGATGTGGATCTCGTGGCCGTAGTCGCCGCAGTCCACCACACACTTGGTCAGGTGGGTGCCCTCCTGCTTCTCCATCTCCACGATCTTACCGACGACCACCTTGCTGATGCCCGCATCCAGCGGGATCAGCTCCTCGACCTCAAAGCCGCAGGAGAAGAGCTTTTCCTCCAATTCCTGCGCAGTCACGTCGATATCAACCAATTCTTTTAACCAACTGAAAGGTACTTTCATTGTCTCGTCTCTCCTCTCTTATTCATGGAACTGCTTGAGGAACTCCAGATTGTTCTCGAACATCAGGCCGATGTTGTTGATGCCATACTTGAGCATGGCGATGCGCTCGATGCCGATGCCGAAAGCGAAACCGGAATACTGGTCCGGGTCGATGTTGCAGTTCTCCAGCACCTTACGGTTGACGACACCGCCGCCGAGGACCTCGATCCAGCCGGTGTGCTTGCACAGGGGGCAGCCCTTGCCGTGGCACTCGAAGCAGCTGACATCCACTTCGACGCTGGGCTCGGTGAACGGGAAGTAGGACGGACGCAGACGGGTGCGGGTGTCGGCGCCGAACAGCTTCTGGACGAAGGTGTTCAGCGCACCCTGCAGATCGCCCAGCGTGATGCCCTTATCGACGACCAGACCTTCCATCTGGTGAAACATCGGGCTGTGGGTCGCGTCGGAGTCGGAACGGAAGACACGGCCGGGGATGAGCACCTTGATGGGCGGCTTCTGGGAATCCATGGTGCGGATCTGGCCGCCGGAAGTCTGGGTGCGGAGCAGGAACTCGTCGGACAGGTAGAAGGTATCCTGCATATCGCGGGCGGGGTGATCCTTCGGCACGTTCAGGCGGGTGAAGTTGTGGTCGTCGTCCTCGATCTCCGGGGCATCGGCCACAGCAAAGCCCATGCCGGAGAAGACGTCGATGATCTGGTTGGTGACCAGCGTCAGCGGGTGCAGACCACCCACCGCACGGGTCTTGGCGGGCAGGGTGATGTCCACGGTCTCGGCGGCGTTGCGGGCAGCAAGCTCCGCTTCCTTCACCTTGGCGGCAGCGGCATCATAGTCCGCCTGCACCTTCTGCTTTAATTCGTTGATGATCTTGCCCATGGCGGGGCGCTCTTCCGGCGCGACGGAGCGCAGATTCTTCATCAGCGCGGGAATCTTGCCGTTTTTGCTCAGATATTCCTGCCAGAACGAGGCCAGTGTCTCCTTGGAAGAGACCTGACCGAGGCTCTCTTCGGCCTGTTTGGCCAGCTCGTCGATCATTGCTTGCATGGAAATTCTCTCCTTCTCGGTTTTCTTCTTGTTCAGCGGGTAACAAAAAAGCTCCGTCCCGCCCTGCCTTTCGGCAAAGGGGACGAAGCTGTAACATTTACTCCGCGGTACCACCCGGTTTCCGCTCCCTCAAAAGAGCGGCGCTCAAACGCCGTAACGGGGCGTGCCGTCCCGCACTAAAAGGCTTTCGGAGAAGCCGTTCACGCGGGCCGCTCAGGAGCGAACTTCCACACAGGCCTCACTTGGGCACCCTTTCAGCCGGTGAAGCGCCTCTCTTTGCCGGACGCCTTGTGTGTACTTTCTCCGTCGCTGCGTTTTTGCAGATTCAGGTTTCAATAACCAAGAGTCATCTTACCACATTTTCCCCTCGTTTGCAAGCGTGGGAAAGGATTTTGTAACTTTTCCCCGGTTTTGCTTGTGTTTTGTGCCGAAGTGTGATATGCTGAACGCAACGCTTTACAGAAAGGAGGGTGCACCAAGATGGGTTGGAACGGCTGTGTTTTCTTCAAAAAAGGAAACCCTTAAGCTTTTCCGGCTCGAAGTGCGCCCATTTTTAGGCCGACGAGGCCCTCTCAGTCTGCTTCGCAGACAGTTCAGAGCTTCCGAGGGATCTTTTTTGTAATGCGTGGAGCATGATTTTTTGCGCCGCGTAGCTTTGCTATGGGGCGTTTTATTTTGCCTGAAAATGGGCACACAGTCCTATCCATTGTAATAGAAAGGGTGCTCCCCATGAATCAGAATCTCAACTTGAAACAGCAGCTTCGCTGCATTTACACCTCCGACTTTTTCTCCGGTCTGCGCATCACCGACGCCGTATGGGTGGCGCTTTTGGCGGCGCGGGGCTTTTCGCTGTGGGAGATCGGCCTAGCCGAAAGCGTGTATCACATCGTCAGCCTCTTCTGCGAAGTGCCCAGCGGCATGGCGGCAGACCTGCTGGGCCGCCGGAAGACCCTCCTGTCCGGCGGAGTCTTAACCGTGACCTGCAATCTGTTGATGGCTTTTGCGCCGAACCTGTTCACCATCTGCCTTGCCATGGGGCTGAACGCGCTGGCTATGACCATGTTTTCCGGCACCTTCACAGCCCTTGTCTACGACAGCCTGAAGACCGAGGGCCGCGAGGAGGAGTACATCCAAGTCTCCGCCAACAGTTCCCAGATTTCCATGCTGGCCAACGCCATAGGTTCGCTGGCCAGCCTTTTGAAGCGCTTCCTCGGCTTTGCGGGCTTTTACCTGCTGAGCGCTGCGTTCGAGGGCGTTTCCACCGCCGCCCTTGCGCTGATGGAGGAGCCCATCGTCACCAAGGCACAGGCCAGCCGGGGAAGGCAGACCCTCCGCGCGCTGCCCGGCCAGTTCACCAAACTGGCGCGCAACAGCCTGAGCATCCTGCGCACCACGCCGCTGGCGGCCAAGCTCATCGTTTCCAGCGCCGTCGTCTCGGTGCCCAGCTACCTGACCAAAATGTTCTTGCAGCAGCGGCTCATTGAGCTGGGCTGGCCCACAGAGCTCCTCTTTCTTCCCCTGCTGCTGGGCGGTGCTGCCTGTGTGCTGGGCGCTGAAGTGGGCCGCCGGATCCGGTTCCGCTCCATGCGGCGGTTTTACTCCGTCTGCGCCCTGCTCTGCGGCGTCGGCACGCTGCTGGTGGGCCTTGCCCCCGCGTGGGGCGGTCTGTTCGGCATGATGCTGGTGCAGGGCGCACTGGAAGTGTACCTTTTGCATGAAAGCCAGAAGCTGAACGACGCCATTCCCAGCGACCAGCGAGCCACCCTCATCAGTGTGGACAGCATGGCTTACAGTCTGCTCATGATCCCCGCCAGCCCCCTCGTGGGTGCGCTGGGAGACGCCTTCGGTCAGGCCGGGGCGGGCCTTGCGGCGCTGGGTGCCGCGATCCTCGCCAGCGGCCTTGCCGCCGGGCTTTTCGCATCGAACAAACCGTAATTTTTTCTCTCTGGACCGCGCAAAAAAGGGGCCGTTGCAAACAGCTCTCTCCGGCATCGCGTAAGCGATGACGGAAGGAGTTTTGCAACAGTCCCTTTGCTTTTACGATTTGGAGACCGGGAAGCCGCCGTTTAGGCTGCGCCGCCCATCATCACGAGGATGATAACACCTGCGACGACCACGAGGACCACAACGCCCAGCGCAGCCTGCATCTGCTGCTGAGACTGGTACTGGCGGGCTGCATCGCCGACGTAGCAGGTGCACTCGGCGTACTTGCCGTCGGGAGAGGAAACGATGATCTTGGTCTCGCCATTGCCCACAGCGGTGACGTAGCCGGACTCGCTGACGGTGGCGACGGCGGGGTTCATGCTGACCCAAGTGCGGGCCATGCCCTCACCACCTGCGGCGGCAATGGTCGCGCTCAACTGCTGGACGGAACCGACGTCCGGCATCAGCAGAACGGTCTGGCTCACAGAGACATCGCCCACGCTGTTGCTGACGGTGACGCGGCAGCTTGCGGACTCGCCGTTGGAGGTGCGGGCGGTAACGGTAGCGGTGCCCACGCCCTGTGCAGTGACCATGCCGCCGTCGGAAACGGTGACGACATTGGTGTTGCTGCTGCTCCAGCGCTCATAGCTGGAACCGTAGTAGGAATCCTGCAGGTTCAGCTGGCTGGTGGGGTGTGCATTATCGTAGGTGATATTCAGGGACAGGTAGGAGTGGTCCAGCTCTGCGGTGGCGCGCTCCACGGTCACGCGGCAGGTAGCGGATTCGCCCTTGTTGGTGGTGGCGGTGATGGTGGCGTAGCCCACGCCGCGTGCGGTCACGGTGCCATAGCTGTCCACCGAGGCCACCGAGCCGTTGGAGCTGGTCCAGCGCACGCTGGAATACTCCTCATCGGTGCGGCGCACGCTCAGGGAAGAGGACGGGTTCTGGTTGTTGCTGCGCACGGTCAGGGTCATGGAGCTCTGGCTCAGGTGCATTCCGGTGAAGAGGGCGTTCTCATCCTCCACGGATTCCGCAGCCACAGCGGGGTCAGCCGGGGCAGCCTCCGCCTCCGGGCCCTCCGCATAAGCCGCCGGGGCGCACAGGAGCATCATGCTGAGCGCTGCCGCAGCAACGCCGTATTTCAGTACATTTTTCAGTTTCATCGTTGATTCTTCCTTTCTTTTTTGTAAAACAATCCTCAAAAAAGTCCGTTCGGCCGCCGCACCTCCCTTACAGCGTAACGTCTACAGAGGCCATCTGCTGACCGCTGGCGCTATAAAAGCGGATGGTATAGTCACCCGGAGGCCCTTGGCGGCTGGCCGTCCACGTATAGGTGCCGGACGCCCAGTTGCCGATAGTACCCGCCGAATACTGCAAGGACGTGTTGGCCTTGTAGACCAGCACCGCCTTGACGGCCACCGCCGAACTGCTGTTGATCGTAATGCTCACCGAGCCGCCGCCCACGGACGCAGCCGACATGCTCCAGTTTTCCGCGACCGGAGCCGGGGTGGGAGCCGGGGTGGGTTGCGGAGACGGAGCGGGAGACGGGGACGGCGAGGGCGAAGGCGACGGAGAGGGAGACGGCGTCGGATCGACCTTTTTCGGTTTCGAGCTCGGCGTCGAATCCGAGTCGGCATCTTTCTCAAAGATGGCCGAAACATCCACATCGTGCATGGATTCTCCGTCATTGTCTGTGCGGGTCGCATCCGTCACGCCGTCGCTCCATTCGACGAAGTGATAGCCCTCATCTGCAACGGCCTTGACCGTAACGGGGTCAGCATTTTCCGAAAGATTATAAATGACACCAGTCTGCCGCCCCGAAGTGGCATCGTCCACTGCCATCACTGAGCCGCCTTCCCCGCTGACGCGATATCTCAGGGTATACTTCACTTCTTCGGACGCGCTGTCCTCCACGAAAATCGCGTACAGGGTGCCGGTCTTTTCGCCGGGCTTGTCGGTGCGCTCGGCGCGGGTGTAGCCGTCGCTCCAGCGGTCAAACTTGTAGCCCTTATCCGGAACGGCTGTGACCTGAAGCAGCTCGTCGCCATCCTCGAACTTGATGGAATCCGCGCCGCTCTTCTCACTGGTCTTCAGCGTGCCGCCCTTGCCCTTGACCGCGTAAGTCAGGGTCTTGGCCGCTGCGCTCACCGAGGAGACCGGGGCGGGCGCGGGCTTCGGGCGGGAAAGCATCACGCCACCACCGCTGCGATGGCGATATACTGCTTGGGCAGGTGCTTTTTCTTGTTGACGAGGAGGGTCTCCTTATCGCCATAGACGGTCTTGCCTTCTGGGTAAGCTTCGCCCTGCGTGCCGGTGTCCTGCACTCCCCCGCCTTGAGGGCCGTTGTCGGTGCCGCCCCAGATGGTACCGCCGGGCGCGGTGTCGCCGCCTTGGGTGCCGCTGTCCTCTTCATAATAGGGCGTCGTGTCCACGATGGGCGGCATGGTGTAGTCACCCGGACGCAGGGACAGCGAACCGGCATCCGAATCGTCGGGGTCGATGGGCTTTGCGTCCTCCACCCCCTCGTACACGATGAAGGGGATGCAGTCCTTCAACGCCTGACGGAACTCGGCGGCGGTCTGGTAGCGCTCCTTGGCGTCAAAGGCGATGGACTTCATGACCACGGCCTTGAGCTGCTCACTGCCGTTCATCGGCGGCTGGGGCATGGCCCCGCTCATCCGCTGTTCCAGCGCGTTGGTGCGGTCGTCCGGCCGCAGGTTGCCGAAGGGCAGGAACGGCAGACGGTTCTTGTTCAGGAAGCGGTAGAGCATAGTGCCCAGCGAGTACAGGTCAACGGTCTGGCCGTAGGGCCGGCAGAGGTAGACCTCCGGGGCCATGTAATCGTAGGTACCCTTCTTGGACATGCCGGACATGGTTTTTTCCACGGTGCGGGCGATGCCGAAATCGCCCAGCTTGAAGTCGCCGCGGTCGTTCACGAAGATGTTATCCGGCTTGATATCGCGGTGGATGATCTTCTTTTCCTCGCAGATCTCCAGCGCGTTGCAGATATCCATGCCCAGTTGGATAACCTGCTTTTCGCTCATGGTGTGGGTGGTGCAGTAGTCGGGCAGGGAGGTCAGCAGCTCCATCCGGATCAGGATATCCCACGCGATCTCGTCCGGGTGCTCGATGACCATGTGATCTTCGTAGGAGACGATGTTCGTGAAGCCCTTGATCTCGTCCATGATGGCGAATTCGTCGGTCAGGTTCTCCACGAAGCTGCGGAAGTAGGTGGTCGCCCCTTCCCGGTCCATGCCCTCGCTGTAGGCCCGCTTCAGGTCGGAGGGGTCCTGCGGGATGCGCACGACCTTCAGCGCCGCCTTATACACCTTGCCGTATTCCGTGTGCTGGATCTCATACACCTTGCCGAAGCTGCCCGCGCCGATCTGCCGGACGCATTTCCAGCCCGGCAATGTATTCAGTTCTGCCATGGTTATGCCCGCACCTCCTCGACTTCGACTAGAATGATCGTGATGTTATCCCGGCCGCCGCGTTCCAGTGCCGCATCCATCAGCGCTTCCACGCCCTGCTAGATGGTGGCGCTGTTTTTGAGGATGCTGCAGAGGGTGAGGTTGTCCAGCATATCGGTCAGGCCGTCGCTACACAGCAGATACCGGTCGCCCTGCTGCAATTTTTCCTTTGCATAGGAGGGTTCGATCATCATCTCTTCCGGATCCAGCCCGATATACTGGGTCAGCCGCGGCTTGCGCCCCACAACGCCGTGATCCCGCAGGAACTTGGCATCGTTGTGGTCGGTGGAAAGCTGGAACAGCGCGCTCTTGTGGAACCGGTAGGCCCGGCTGTCGCCCACATTGCCGCAGTACACCTCGTCCTCGCTGAAGCAGAGCATCACGCCCGTGGTGCCCACCCGGCCGGGGACCTTCCGCGCCTCGGCGGCAACGGCGTCGTTCATTGCAGCGGACGCCTCGGCCAGAAACTGCTGCGGCGGGGCCACATACTCCCGCAGCCAGCGGCACTTATCCTTGAAGGTCTCTGCCGCCACAAAGGACGCCACTTCGCCGTTTTCCTCGCCGCCCATACCGTCGAACACGCCAAAGGCCGCAAAGGGGCTGGTGGAAACGTCCTGCAAAAGAGGCTTGTCGAGGCTGGTGTGATCCAGCGGCATCGTCCGGCCGTCAAAATAAAAATTGTCCTCGTTGTTGCCGCGCACCCGGCCCATATTGCACAGGCACGCGGCGGATAATTGATACTGCATTTTTAGCTCCCCGCATCAAAGCATCTTGCTTTTTTCCTTAAAGTCCGGATCATATTTTGCTTTGAGCTTTTTGTTGGTCGTCAAATAATACGTTTTTTCAACAGATTTTTTTACGATCTCTCCACGATGCGCATAGGAGCTTGCATCAAGGTACAGGCCAAAGATCGTCGTGACCAAAAAGCTCTGCTCCGATGTTGCCGTTACACGATAAATATCCAGATTATTGTACACCGTAGTATCTTTTTCGATCAATGCGATCTGCGTATTTCCATCATAGATCGGGTACTTGATGCCCTCTTTTCCGAGGCCCACCTCATACATAGAATACTGGTGCGCGTTCCACTCCATCCCGTAGTACTGGTAGCGTGTAAAAACGCTTCCCTCCGAGGTACGGATCGCAATTTTTCCGCACGGCTCATCATGAGAGTACAGAATATAGGGAACATCCTCTTTTTCCGTTTTCTTACGGAACCAGCTTTCGATCTGTGCTTTAGGCTCATACCCCATGGAGAATGTTTTCCCGTATACGGTGAACTCAAAAGTTCCGCCGCGGACAAAGTTATTCGTCAAGGTCGCCTGTCCGACTTCTCTTTCACTCTCCACAATTTTATAGCTTGCGGAAAGATTGGATACGGTTTGAATGATCTCACCCTGCATTTTCTTAACCCTTTTGCACGATCTGACCGTCGCGCACTTCAAGCTCACCCAGCGTATCCAGCACCTCATGGCGGAAACGCAGCTCCTCCTCGTCTTGGCAGCCGATGAAGAAGATCACATCAATGGCGTCGCGGTCAAAGAAGAACATATTGGTCGGGTCCACGATTCCCTCCGGGAAATAGCAGGCAGAGTAATCATAGACTTTTTCTTCGCCCGCCCTCGTCTGGATGCGGCCACAGATCATCACGCGCTTATTGCCGCCTTTGAGCAGAACCACCGAACCGATAGGCAGTAAATCCTTATACATAATCATATCCTCCTAAAATTGAATTATAAAGCGTCAAGCTGCTCTTCGCAACCTTATTTTTTCTTTTTTCCAAACAGTGAGAACTCCGACCAGTCGACGCTGATCGAGACACCTCCGCCAATGCCAATGCCGAGGCCGATTGAACCGGAAACGCCGTTCGTTGTAACAGAGCCACCAGCAGTTGCTCCTGCACCGCCAGCCTTTCCTTCCACCGATGCGTCAACTTTAATGCCGCAGATCGTGAATCCGCCCGAAAGCTTGCCGGTTGCAACGTAGGCTTCCGCGCCCGCTTTTGCCTCCACGCCAAACGCGGTCTTTTCTTCTCCATCCGCATTTTTGGTGGAGACCATGCCGACTCCCACGCTGGCTTCAGCTTTTGCTTTTCCGATATCACCGCTGGCTTTTCCATGAACATTGTTTTCATCTGTGCCAACCGAGACCTTTGCTTCGCCGCTGACACCACTTACAGAAGCCTCGGCCTTTGCCTGTGCCTTTGGTGCAAACTTTCCGTTTTTGAACAGCGTTGCACCGACAGAACCTGACACTGCCGCGACGCCGATCCCAGCCTTTACACTTCCACTTAAGTACCCAAGGTCTCCGCTCAATGAGCCTTCTGCAAGATGCCCTTTCGCTTCTACCTCCCCGGTAGCGCTTACGTCACCCTTTTTTGTATCCCATTTTGCAGATGCCTTCCCCTTTACGGTACCACCGATCAGGTCTCCCTTGGCCTTGCCTTCAACATCAATTCCCAAAAACTTTCCGGCGGCCACCCCGGCCCCACCGATCACAGCACCGGTCAGGCCGTCACCCCAAATCTGATTCCATACATCTTTGAAGCTGCCTTTTTTGGTACCGACCTCTGTAGTCGTTCCGCCGCTCGTGCCGGTCGTTCCTTCCGCATTCCCATTCAACCCATTGGCCAGCGTATTATCGATGGTCTCGAAGCTCTCGGCGCTCTTGGTGGCGGCGGTAGAACCCCACTGGAGCGCTTCGAGGATGCTGGAGCAGCTTTTCTGGGTGGAGCTGATCTTGCCCACGAAGTTGTGGGAGAGGTTCTCGCTCCACGCATCGTTCGTCCGGTTCAGCACGCTGTTCAGGTTGGAGAACAGGCTCTCGTACTCCGCCCGGAGCGAGTTCAACTCCGCCGCCTGAGTCCGCAGCTCAGCGGGCGTGATCTGAATTTGTTTCATTCTCTATCCTCACTCCATTCGGTTACAGGTCCATGTCGCTGAGCTTGGTCTGACTCATTGGACATACTCCATGTATTATTTGCTCCGCAGTCGGCATAGCTGGCCCAATCACGGCAGTTCGAATCTTCATCGGATGAACGCCCCTTCGAATGATTTTAGCCGCTTGCCTCACAGCCACTTTTAAATTCCAGTTCTTAGCCACCTGAATGCTATTGACCCGTGCAATAGCCTCGTCCACCGAAGCGAACCAGTTGGAGATATCGTTCTCCGTGGTGCAGAAATCGTCGGCCACGGCGCGGGTGGCGGTCAGGAAGCTTTCGCTCTCCTGCTGGACCCGCTGCATCTGCTGGCGGTTTTCAAGGATGTGCTCGTTGATCGTGTTGCGCTCGGCGCAGCCCCAGCTGCTGTGGGTGGTCACCCGCTGAAGGCACGCCATGGCTTCGTCGATCTGGTTGTTCGCGCTTTCCAACTGGGCCAAAAGACTTTTCAGTTGTTCGGTATCCAAATTGATCATTTCTTCACCCCATTAACTGTTGCGGATGCGGGTCGCACCGTCGTGATCGACGCCTTCGAACCGCGCCGCCGCCCGCTGCATGTAGTCCCGGAAGGTCTCCAGCACCTTGACCATGGCCTGTGTCTTCTGTTTGTGCTGGCGCATGGTCGCCAGATACTGCTCGCTGGCGTTGCCGGTCCAGCTTCCCTCGATCTGGTTCAGCAGCTGATCCAACCGGCTGTTCAGAGATTCCAGTGCCTGAATCTGCCGGGTCACCTGATTGGCATTGTCCCGCAGGGTGTCCACATTGACTTTGATCTTTGCCATCTCACACTCCCCCTTTTCTTACCGCGAACTCTCGAAGATCTGCTTCCATTTCTGGTCCAGCAGCCAGTAGCGGCGGACGACGCGCTGGGTGTAGTTCTGGGTATCTTCGAGGTCGCTGATAAGATTCAGGATCTGGCGGCGGAGCTGCTCAGCCCGTTCGCCGATGGCCGCAGCCGTCTCCCCCTGAAAACTGTTGGACTCATTCTGCACCGCCTGCAGCGCATTCGCCGCCCGGCGCAGGATCTGCTCCGCCTGCCGCTCCTGCCGGATATCGGCCTGCGCGGCAGCTTCGTCGATCATGACTTTACCATTCATATCACGGTATGCCATCCGTTTTCCCCTCCTTGCAGCAGATTCCACGCCTCCTGCCGGAATTCCTCCGGCGGCACGGGGCGGTTTTTCTCATTTTCGGTCTGCTCGTACCAGCAGCCGTTCACCATCATGTACAGGATCACCAGCGGCTCACCGTCCGCGTCCAGATTCTTCAGCAGCAGCACCTCCGAGATCTGGTCGGTGATCTCCGCATCGCTCAGCTCGGTGCCCGCGCCGCTGCCCGGCCGCAGAAGCGGCTGCAGCTTTGCCTCGACCCGCTCCATGTCGGAGGTGAAGCGGACGGTCTCGCCGTTCCACTCCGCTGCCAGCCAGCGGGGGCCGTCCTCGGTCATTTCCCGGTGGAACATCCAGTGGATGTTATCATGGGTCGAAGTATTTTCCAGCATCAGCTCAGACTCGTAGTCCCCGAAAAAGAGCGGGTGCAGAAAGGCCGCAGCCTCCGGGCGGACCGTAAGCTCGCCCAGCAGGTTTTCTTCCACCGCGCCGCACTTTTCCAGCGCCTCTTCGCATTCCTGTTCGATCACGGCGCGGCGCTGGCTGATCTCCGGCATGGCCGCAATGTAGCTGTAATTCAGATGATCGCCGTTCAGCCGTTTGCCCAGAAAATAAATTTCCTGCATCCTGAGCGTCAATTCCATGTTCATTCCTCCTCGCTTTGCGTACAAGCGCCTGTCCCTGCCCCCGCATCGGCGTCGGGTGCACGGAGAGGCGCTTGTTCCTCAAATTGGCTTTGAGCGGAACAAGCACCCCGCGGGTTAGCCCTTCAGGCTGTTGGCCAGCGTGTTGTCCTGCTCGGTGAAGCTGTTGGCAACGGTGTCCAGATTGGTAGAGAAGTTCTCGATCATCTCAGCGAACTGAGTGAAGGTAGACTCCATGCTGTTGAACTTCTCGATGTAAGCAGTTGCAGCAGCACCGGTGAACTCGCCGCTCAGGTTGTTGACCAGAGTACGCATTCTGCTCACGTTGTCGTTGTGGTTGCTCAGCAGAGTACGCAGCTCATTTGCCTTGCTGTGAAGAGTATCCGCATCCACGCGAATTGCCATAATAGATTCCTTCTTTCTTTTTCATAAAGGTGGATTATTTTTTCAACCCCAAAAAGAGGGTGAAACAAGGTTATTTCTGGGCCAAGTACAGGATATCGCCGTTCCAGACGCCCGCTTCTTCCAGCGTTTCGCCGGGTTTCAGCATCCGGCCAAGGCGGCGGTCCCACAAGGCGACCTCCGAGATCCGCCACTGCAGTTCCGGCGCATAGCCGCGCAACGTTTCCAGAATGTCGTCCAGCAGCTTTTCGCTTTCCACGTCCTTCGGCACTTCAAGGTCGAACTTCCGGCCCGAAAAGCTGTCGCCCACGGTCACGATCAAATGATTCATCTATGCTCACCTCACGCTTCGACCAGTTTGATTTTTTCGGTCTGCTCCGGCCCCAGCAGGTAGCCGTAGCCCTCGTCGAGCGATTGGATCTTCTCCTCCGGGCCAAGGTCGCCGCAGATGTGGAAGGTGACCGACTGCACCGTGCCGCCCAGCAGCAGCACATTGGGGGAAGCCGTCATCTTGCTCACGATGGGGTCCATGGCCGAGCCCGCGTTGGCGTCCTCGGTGCGTTCCGCCGCAAGGATGACGGCCCCCAGTTTTTTCGCAAACTTGATGCCGTTGAGCAGCTGCCGGAGCATGGCCTCATCCTCCGAGTCGGTCATCTCCTTCAGGTCGTCGATGAGAACACAGATCTGCGGCATCTGGGTCAGCAGAGCCTGACGTTCCGCATCGGTTGCGGCGTCGCGGCACTCCGCTTCGCGGCTGACCAGTTCTTCGATGAACTTCCGCATCGTGCGGCTCAGCAGCTCGGCATCTTGGGTGTCCACATAACGGCCCAGCGGTTCCAGTTCCGCAAGGCCCCTGCGGCTGCTGTCCAGAATGATCAGCTCGTTGTCCTCCCGGCTGGTCAGCAGTTTGGCAACGGTCTGCAGCATCCGGCTCTTGCCGCAGCCGGAGGGGCCGGTCAGCAGCACGGTGCCGCTGGTCGCAAGGTCCAAGCTGACGGGGGCAAAGCTCTTGGTGCTGTTGCCGATGGGCAGTTGATCCCGCTGCTGGTAGAGGCTGCTGGTCTCGTCCACGCTCACCGATTCCGGCATCACCGGGATAGGCTCCGGGCGGGCACCGTGCCAGCTCCGGTCCATCCACTCCAGCGATTCCTTCAGGGCGGCGACCCGCTCCTTTTCGTTCTCGCCGGGCACGTAAAGCGCGGTCTGGAACACCACCGGGCCGCCGGTCTTCTTGATGAGGGCGCGGCCCTTGGCCCCGGCCACCAGCCGGTGCGAAGCCCGGTTTCCTCCCACGAGCTGACCGTACATCGTATCGTCGTTCATCTCAAAGGCGATGGCACCGGAGGTATTCTGGGTGATCTTGTAGCGGATGCCCGTCTGGGTGCTGGCCGTGTAGATCAGGTAGATGCCGTAGCTGGCACCTTCCTGTGCAATGGTGGTCAGCAGTTCCTCGTAAGCGGGGCAGAGCTCAAAGATGGGCTGGATGTTGTCGATGGCCAGCACCACGGCGGGGATGTCGTCCGAGACATTCTCGCGGTAATCCTTGAGGGAGCTGATGCCGTGCTTCGAGAAGGCCTTCTTCCGCTTGGCGAACTCTTCCCGCAGGATGTAGGCCAGCTTGTCGAACTTTTCTTCTTCGCTGCTCAGCACCACGCCGCCGACATGGGGCATCTGCTCCATAGTCTTCAGGCTCCAGCTGCCAAGGTCGATGATGTAGATGGAGATGTCCTTCGGGCGGTACCACCGGCCCAGACTGCACAGGATCGCCTTGAGCAGCATGGTCTTGCCGCTGCCCGCGCAGCCGTAGATGCCGTAATGGCCCTCGGCTTCGAGGTCGAGGCAGAGCACACCCTGCTCCTGCAGTTCCGGGCGGTCGTAGCGGCCCACGGGGATCTGCAGCCACGGCAGCGCGCCGGGCCAGTCCCCGCCCTCGAAGGCGCCGGGCACGCCCAGCTCGTCCAGCGGGATGGCGTCGGGCAGCTCCGGCAGCCACGGACAAGGCATTTTATCAAGGTGGTGTTCGTTCGCCACCTTGGTCAGATACTTCGAGACGGCGGCCAGCTCGTCCAAATCGGACTGGAAGCGGGTGCGCTCCTCGTGAACGGTCTTGATGCGCTCACCGTTCAGCTCCACCACGCGGACCTGATTGCCCACGCTGGCGGTCGCTTTCCGATCCCCCAGATAGGGTGCGCCGCACCAATAGGACTGAATCTGTTCGTACACGTCATTGTCGCCGACCTTGACGTAGGCACGGCCCGCCTGCGACAGGTGCGCCGCGTCGGATGTGCCCAGCATATCACGGCTGGCCGAGGCGTTCTGCACCTTGAGGCAGATGGCGAAGTTGGTGTTGGCGCGGATCTGGTCGTCCACGATGCCCGAAGGGTTCTGGGTGGCCAGCACCAGATTGATGCCCAGCGAACGGCCGATGGTGGCCGCACTGACCAGCGACTGCATGAACTCCGGCTCCTGACTGCGCAGTTCGCGGAACTCGTCGGCCACGATCAGCAGCCGGGGCATCGGTTCCCGGAACTTGCCCGCGTGGAACCCCTTGCTGTAATCGCTGAACTTGGAAACGCCGCACTTCGCAAAAATTTTCTGGCGGCGGAGCAGCTCGCTGTGCAGCGAGACCATGGAACGCTGGATGTTGTTGCCGATGTTCGTGATCTTGCCGACCATGTGGGGCAGCCCTTCCAGCGTGTTGGCCAGACCGCCGCCCTTGTAGTCGATGATGACGAAGGAAACGTCGTAGGGATGATAATTCACCGCCAGCGAGAGCAGCCATGTCGTCAGCAGTTCGCTCTTGCCGGAGCCGGACGTACCGGCCACCAGACCGTGCGGGCCGTCGTTGACGACATCGAGGTAGAAGGGCTTGCCGCCCGCCATCGCACCGATGGGGGTGCTCATGTTCTTCCGCTCCTGCGTCCAGCGGTCCCATGCGTCCAGCTCCTCCACCGTGTTCACGTTCATACCTTGTAAGAACGTAATGGCGGAAGGGATCTCCAGATGGGCCGCGCCGCCGCTGACCTCCACCGCCGACAGCGTGCGGCAGTAGCGGTCGAAGGCGTCGGCCTTGATCTCCGGGTCCGGGGTGAAGAGGGCCTTTTTCTCGGTCTGGGTCACGTCGTAGCAGCAGGGTTCCGGCGGGAAATCAAGATTCACGACGAACTGGCACTGCTGCGGCAGATAGCCCAGCTGTTCGTCGGCGGAGATGTTTCCCAGATCGTAGGCGAAGAGGATGGAGGCATTTACGCCCGGCCCGCCGTTCAGGATGTCGCTCACGACCTTGAGCCGCTCGGCCATCCGGTAGGACCCCATAAGGAAGACGTAGTGGGTCGAGTCGCTCTTGCCCTCGCCCCGGAACAGGTCGTGGAACAAGTCGCTCAGACTGTTTGCGCTCTTCTCGTCAAAGGCAAGGTAGCGGGTCTGCTCCTCGGCGTCCCAGATATGGGGCAGCCAGCGCAGCGCCTGCCAGAGTTCTTTTTCGTCCTCGTCGAAGATGCCCACCAGCTTCACTTCGGTGTAGAAGTGGGAATAGGTCATGGCTACGATGAGATTTTTCAGAAGGGAGACGACCCGGCGGTGGTCACCGATCAAGCCGCACGCACGGTATTTCCGCAGGTCGATGCGGGTGGGCACATGGTCCACGATGCGGTTCTCCTCGATGATCTCCTTGGCCAGTTCGGCCACATCGTCGTCCTCCATCTGGATGCCGGAACTGTCCATCGGCTCCTTGATGGGCACGCAGAGGGGCTCGTAGCCCATGCCGACGCGGAGCTGCAAAAAGTCCTCATCTTTGGGGCTGCGCTCCCACAACGAGAGCTTCAGGTCCGCCAGACCCTCGGTGCAGATCTCCGGGGCGGGGTTCTCCCGCGTCAGGATCTCGCGCTGCTTTTCGGCCGTCTGCTGAATGACCGCCTGTTGGGATTCTATATATGCGCCGTACTTCTCGCGGCGTTTCTGTTCGTATTCCTGATATTTTTTGAGGTCGCGCTTGTTGTCGCTCTTGCCCATGACGACACTGCTCACGGGCGAAACGAGGCTGGCCGCGCGGGCGGCGATCAGCGCGGGCGACGCCGCGCCCATGGCCAGCGAAGCGCCCACCATGGCACCGCTGCCCAACAGCGATGCAAGGAAGCCGCGCCGCTTTTCAAACAGCCGCGCCTTTGTGGGCGGGCGCTGCAGCACGATCGGCTCTGCGGGCAGCCGCTCCCGCTGGCGCGGCGAGCGCCGGTAGCGCAGATGCTTGCGGCTGTTCTGGGTGGTGCCCAGCCCCACGCCGGAGGTATTGAAGTGCAGCCGCCGCCCGGCATCCACGAAGATGAGTTCCGAGTTTTTCACCTCGATGCGCAGGTGGAGCAGATCGATGATGTCGCCGGACTTGAGCTTTGCCTTTTGGACGCGGTGGCCGTTCAGGTAGGTGCCGTTGGTGCTCTGGCGGTTGTGGCCGCCGTCTTCGAGGTAGGCCATGCCCTCCTCGCACCGCAGCGTCATCTGGTAGCCGGAGACGGTGCCCTCGTCCAGCACGATGTTGTTTTCGTCCTTCCGGCCGATGGTCACGACCCCGCGGTAGGGCAGCGTATATTTCTGCCCGGCAGCTTCTCCCGCCTCCTGCCAGCAGATCGTCAGCGGCAGCTCGTCGGTGATCCGCTGCAGGGTCGCACTTCCCCCGATGGCCTCGGTGTAAAGGTCCCGCAGCTTTTTGCCGGACGCATACAACGCGCCCTTTTTATAGGTAAACTTGAGTTGGCCGGGCAGCAGTTCCTCCACAAAGAGCGTGTCGTTCTTGCCGCTGCCGACCGTAAAGCTTTTGCCGTTTTCCAACTCGACTTTGTAAAGCCGCTCGTTGTTCCAGCGCAGCACACATTGTATCATTCTGATTTCCCCATCTGTTTTGATTCAAAGCGCCCCAATAAACCGCCCGGACGGAAGATTCCGCAATTCCCGCCGCAGACCGCTTTTCGCTCACAACCTATTTTCACAAAAATTCTACACTAATTTCATAGGCGCGTCAATATGGTTTTATCACAAAAATCCCTTCCCGAAACTGGTTTCGGGAAGGGATTCTGCTTTGTGTGTTTGGTTGGATCAGTCCACCACCGGCACATCCAGCCCGAATTCCAGCGGGCGGAAACGGGGGCAGACATTCTCGGTGATGCAGATGACCGAGGCGGCGAGGCGGCTGCCGATCTCGCAGGATTCGGCCAGCGTCTTGCCATAGGTCAGGCCGATGACCGTTCCGGCGAAGAAAGCGTCACCCGCGCCGGTGGTGTCGATGACGTCCACCTTCTTGGCGGGAACGATGCCGCAGTCGCCGTCGGCATGGGCATAGACCGCGCCCTTGTCGCCCATCGTGACCACCATGCAGGGGATGTTCGCGCTCTTGACATTGGCGGCCAGCACCTTGCACATCTCAGCGGGTTCCAAGTGGCCGTAATCGTCCGAGAAGAGCAGCCCGGCCTCCTGCTGGTTGCAGACAAAACAATCGATCTGCTGCAAAAAGTCCCGGCGCTCCATGGCAATGCTCATGTTGGAGACCGCGGCGAACACCTTTTTGCCGTACTTCTTGGCGTAGCGCAGGGTCTGCTTCACGGTCTCCTTTTCGAGGTCCAGTTCCAGCGCGATGCTGTCGCAGTCCGCGAAGATCTCATCGCCCTGCTCCTCCAAGAGCTTGGTCAGGGGGGCGGTATCCGGGCGCTTGGAGATGGCCGCACAGACGTCGCCGTCGTTGTCGAAAATGGCCAGCCATGTGCCCATGCCGTCCGGCACCCGCTGGATGAACTTGGTGTTCACCTTGTGGTTGGACAGCTTATCAATGACGTCCTGCCCCATGCCCGTATCGTCCACCAGACCCACGAAGGTCGGGCGCAGTTCCACGTTGGCGATATCCTCCGCCACATTGCGGCTCACACCGCCGTGCACCTGCTCCACCCGCCCAGCGTTGCGCCCGCCGGGGATGTAGGTGGAGAGCGGATAACCTTTGATGTCCACAAAAACGGCACCGATCACTACAATTCCCATAGAAAAAATTCCTTTCCCGGATTTTTACCTTGATTTTGACTTCATTATACACGATTTCCGGGCCGGAATCCATCTATTTTCCAATTTTGGGGCCTTTGACCCCGCCGTCGGCACCGACCTTCCCCCATGACAGCAAAAGACCCCCGGTCGAACGGCCGGGGGTCCTTTGTGAACCGATCAAGCTTCCGCCTGACTGGGATGGGGCTTCGGCGGGTGCTTGGTGAAGAGGAGCTTCAGCACCAGCGGCGTTGCCACCGAGGAGACCACAATCAGCAGGATGACCGCCGTGAAGTAAACGGGGTCCACCACGCCCACTTCGAGGCCCTTCTGGGCCACGATCAGCGCCACCTCGCCGCGGGTCATCATGCCCACGCCGACCTTGAGGGAATCCTCCCAGCTGAAGCGGCAGATCTTGGCGGCCAGACCGCAGCCGATGATCTTGGTGATGAGGGCCACGATCACGAAGCAGACACTGAACAGCAGGATGCTGGGAGTCAGGCCGCTGATGTCGGTCTTCAGGCCGATGCTGGCGAAGAAGACCGGCGCGAACATCACATAGTTGCTGATGTCCACCCGGCGCTCCACATAGGAAGCGTCATCCATCGAGCAGAGCACGATGCCCGCGATGTAAGCGCCCGTGATATCCGCGATGCCGAAGTATTCCTCGGCGATGTAGGCCATGGCAAAGCAGAACACCATGCTGACGATGGTGATGCGCTGGGTGTGGGGATTGCGCTTGTCCAGCCACTTTATCGCGAAGTGGACGATAAGGCCCACGCCGATGGCCGTGGCGAAGAAGAGGACGGTGTTGAACAGCACCTTGCCCAGCCCCGTGCCGGTGCCGGAGCTGGCACCCAGCACGCAGGTCAGCACCACGATGCCGATGACGTCATCGATGACCGCCGCACTGACGATGGTGGTGCCGAGGAAGCTCTTCAGGTGGCCCAGCTCCTGCAGCGTCGCCACCGTGATGGACACGCTGGTGGCTGTCATGATGGTGCCGATGAAGAGCGCCCGGTAGAACTCCGGACTGCCCACGGCTGAAAAGCCGTAGAATACACTATAAAGGAGAGTGCCGCCTACCAGCGGCACCGCCACGCCCACACAGGCGATCAGCGTCGCGATGGGGCCCGCCCTCATCAGCTCCTTCAGGTTGGTGCCAAGGCCGGTGGAGAACATCAGCAGCACCACGCCGATCTCCGCGAAGACGGAGATGGTATCGCTGATGTGCACGAGGTTCAGCAGACACGGGCCGATCAGCAGACCCGCGATGATCTCGCCCACCACCTGCGGGGCCTTGCACTTGCGGGCCACCAGCCCGAAGAACTTGGCCGTGAGCATGATGATGGCGAGATTCCGGAAGACCGAATACATAAAAGTACCTTCTTTCGTTTATTCTCATATTTTGCTTTTTCCGACGGGGGCGGCCGCGCGCCGTCTCCCGTACCGTACCATATTATAGCGCAGCCGCTTGTTAAAAGCAAAACGATTTCGATTAAGATTTGGCTAAAGTTTTGCCCTGTTTCCGTTTTATTTTTTGTGCAAGATTTCGCGTTGCAGGGCTTGACAAAGCAAAAATCACTTGCTATAATAAATTGCTGTCTGAACAGACACACCGCACGGACCGGGCGAAGCCGCACGGACCGTGTACCTTGGCCTCATAACCTTGAGGCCCTCAAGTCCAAAAGGAGGTGCTACAAAATGGCAAAGTACGAAACCATGCTGATTACCAGCGCCGCTCTCGACGAGGAGGCTACCACCGCTCTGGTCGGTAAGTTCAAATCCCTGATCGAGGCTAACGGTACGATCGATTCCATCGACGAGTGGGGCAAGCGCCGTCTGGCCTACCCCATCAACGACGAGGAGGAAGGCGTCTACACCGTGATCAACTTCACCAGCGAGCCCAGCTTCCCCGCTGAGCTGGATCGTGTGTACAAGATCACCGAAGGCGTTATGCGCAGCCTGATCGTTGCCCACGAGGAGTAATCTCTCCGTGATCAAAAAGGAGTCCGTTTTATGTTGAATGTTGTAGCCATCATGGGCCGCCTTGTGGCTGACCCGGAACTCCGCACCACCCAGAGCGGCACCAACGTGTGCAGCTTCCGGATCGCGTGTGACCGCAATTTTGCCCGTCAGGGTGAACAGCGTCAGGCTGATTTCATCGACATCGTCGCATGGCGTCAGCAGGCAGAGTTTGTTTCGAAGTATTTCCAGAAGGGCAGTCTGATCGCCATCGAAGGCTCGCTTCAGACCCGCCAGTATCAGGACAAGCAGGGAAACAACCGCACTGCCGTTGAGGTCGTGGCCAACAACATCAACTTTGCAGGCCCCAAGAGCAGCAATCAAGGCGGCGGAGCGAATTATCAGAATTCCGCTCCGTCCTACCAGAACGCAGCTCCTGCCCGCCCGGCTGCTGTGGAGGCAGCTCCCAGCTATTCCGCCGGCAGTGCAGATGATTTCGCCGTCATTGATGACAGCGACGATCTGCCGTTCTGATCCGAAACGGTCTATTCCGTTAAAATCTTATAGGAGGTAATAAGCAATGGCTTTTGAAAGAACCGAAGGCTCTCGCCCCGCGCGCCCCATCCGCCGCGGCCGCAAGAAGGTTTGCAGCTTCTGTGTCGATCGCATCGACACCATCGATTACAAGGACGTGCCCCGTCTGCGTAAGTACGTCTCTGAGCGTGCAAAGATCATTCCCCGCCGTGTGACCGGCACTTGCGCTTATCATCAGCGCGCACTGACCACCGCCATCAAGCGTGCTCGTCACGTTGCTCTGATGCCCTACGTCAGCGACTAATTTTTCAGAACTACTTTATCAACCCAATTCAAAATAAATCAGCAATCAGCAAAGCGCCTTCCCCGATGACAAGGGGAAGGCGCTTTTTGTTTGTATAAACTCCCCCAGTCACCTGCGGTGACAGTCCCCTCGGAGATGGGGCCTTTTTCCGCTCAGCGGTTCATCCCGATCCATTGTGTGCACCAACGGAGGACCGCCTCCCCTTCCTGCTCTGCCGTCAGGCCGTCGGTCTGCAAAAAGGTCGTGTCCTCCCGGTTCCGGAACCATTCCCGCTTCAGTGGCAGAAGCTGGTTCCTGTAATGTTCAAAGAATCCCCTTGTGCGCGCGGCATCCCCCTCTTTGCGGGCCCGCAGCGTCTCGTCGGACGCATCCAAAAACAGGATATGTTCTGGCATACACTTTTGAACAGCCGCCAGTTCCGGTGCCAAGGTCCGCCGGAGCTCCTCCGCATCCCAAGCCAATCCTTTGCTTTTAGGATAGTGGAGCGTATAGAACACGATCTCCTCTGCGCCGAAATCCATCACGGTGCAGGGGTATTTTTGTGCTTCCTGCCACCGGCGCACCTCATTTTGCAGAAAGAGCCGCTGGATCTCCAGATAATCCGCATAGCAGTTTTTATCCAGCCCCCGGCGTTTCACTTCGGCGATGACCGCCGCGTTGTCCTCAAAACAGACATGCAGCTGCGGGGCATGTTCCTGTAAATAATGAGCCGCTGTGGTTTTCCCTACCGCCATGCAGCCCTGCAAGGATAAAATCATTGCTCTTCCCCTCCTTCGCTTTCCAGTATAGCACGAGAGGCCTTGGCACACAACACAGTTATCCGGGAATGTGCATTGAACGGTCAAAAAGTTACAAACCGGTACGGTTTTCCCGGTTATTTTTGCATTGTTCCCGGTATTTTCTGAAACGAACCGGAGTTTTGACTCATGCGCAAAACAACCTGCACAAAGGCAGGTCGATTCCTTGTACACTTTTTACGAAAGTGGTTCCACATGATTGATTTTTTGCACAGAATGTGCCATACTATAGCCACTGGAAACGTTCCCGACAACGTTCCCGATGAATCGGCAGAAAGCGAGGAGATGCGATATGACGATCAAGGACATCGCCCGCATCAGCGGCTGTTCCGTCAGCACCATCTCCCGTGTGATCAACGACCGGCCCGATGTGCGGCCGGAAACGAAAGAGCACGTTCTGAAGGTCATGCGGGAAGCGGGGTTCACCCCCAACACCAACGCCCGGCAGTTGAAGATTCAGCAGTCCCGGAGCTTGGTGTTCGTGGTCAAGGGCGCACGCAACCTCTTCTTTTCGGACTTTCTCGTTCAATTGCAGCGGGCCGCTACCCTGTACGGATACAACGGCATTGTCTCCTATCTGGACGAGAACGCCAACGAGATCGACGCAGCCGAAAAGATCCTGCGGGAGATCAAGCCCAAAGGCATCATCTTCCTCGGCGGCAGCGTGAGCAACTTCCAGAACGGTTTTGCCAACATCACAGTCCCTTCTGTGCTGGCTACGCTGGTCTCCCATGAGCTGAACTTCCCCAATCTGTCGATGGTCGGCGTAGACGACCGGGCCGCTGCCCGCACCGCCGTCGCCCACCTCATCGCACAGGGTCACAGCAAGATCGCTGTGCTGGGCGGCCCAGCCACCAGCTATCCCAGCCGGATGCGCCGCCTCGGCGCGCAGGACGCCATGGAGAACGCCGGGCTCACCTTCGACGACAAGCTCTACGGCCTGTCGAACTACGATTTCGAGTCCGCCTACCACGCCATGAACAGTCTGCTGGCCCGCCGGGCCGAGTTTACCGCCCTGTTCGCCATGAGCGACGTGATCGCGTTCGGTGCCATCCGGGCGCTGGTCAGCGCCGGGTGCCGGGTGCCGGAGGATGTCTCCGTCATCGGCTTTGACGGCATCACGATGTCCCGTTACTGCGTGCCGGTGATGACCACCATCGTCCAGCCCAGCGAACAGATCGCACTTCAGAGCATTGAGCTGCTGGTGCGGCAGATCGAGCACGGTGCCCCGGCACAGACCGTTACCCTCCAGCCGGAATTGCAGCAGGGCGAAAGTGTCTGCCCCTGCCGCCGCCGGTTTGAATCCGTCTAACCCCGCCCGCTTTCACCGGGCGGTGCTGATAAAAAACAATCAGAAGAAGGAGTACTACTATGAAAAAGATGATCTCTCGTCGTAACTTTCTGAAGGTCGCAGGCGCTTCTGCCGCTGCTCTGGGTCTGGCTGCTTGTGGCGGCTCTTCCAGCTCCACCTCCACCGCTTCCTCCGCTGCCGGTTCTACCGCTGCTTCCTCTACCGCAGCTTCCGGTGCCAACGGCAAGGTCTACTACCTGAACTTCAAGCCCGAACAGGATGAGGCTTGGCAGAATCTGGCTAAGGCTTACACCGAAGAGACCGGCGTGCCCGTCACCGTCGTGACCGCTGCTTCCGGCCAGTATGAGACCACCCTGATGAGCGAGATGGAGAAGAGCGAGGCTCCTACCCTGTTCCAAGTCAACGGTCCTGTGGGTCTGGCCAACTGGAAGGATTACTGCTACGACCTGTCCGGCAGCAAGCTGTACGGCGAGCTGACCAGCGACTCCTTCGCTCTGAAGGACGGCGACGCCGTCACCAGTATCGCATACGTCATCGAGACTTACGGCATCATCTACAACAAGGAACTGCTGACCGCCGCCGGTTACACCCAGGACGACATCAAGGGCTTCGATGACCTGAAGAAGGTCGCCGATGACATTCAGGCCCGCAAGGCTGAGCTGGGCGTCGATGGCGCTTTCACCTCCGCCGGCATGGACGGTTCTTCCGACTGGCGCTTCAAGACCCATCTGGCAAACCTGCCCATCTACTACGAGTACAAGGCTGACGGCATCAGCTCTACCGACGCCATCAAGGGCACCTACCTCGACAACTACAAGCAGATCTGGGATCTGTACATCACCGATTCCACCTGCGATCCCACGTTGCTGGCTTCCAAGACCGGCAACGACGCTGTGGCCGAGTTCGTGGGCAAAAAGGCTGTCTTCTATCAGAACGGCACTTGGGCTTACAGCGACGTGAAGGATCTGGGCGACGACAACTTGGGTATGCTGCCCATCTACATCGGTGTGGACGGCGAAGAGAATCAGGGCCTGTGCACCGGTTCCGAGAACTACTGGTGCGTGAACAACACCTCTTCTGACGAGGACATTCAGGCTACTCTGGACTTCCTGTACTGGTGTGTCACTTCCGACAAGGGCACTTCCGCTATGGCCGACGATATGGGCTTTGTCATCCCCTTCAAGGCTGCAAAGGATTCCACCAACCCCCTGATCGCCATTGCAAACGACTACGTTGCAGCTGGCAAGACCAGTGTTGACTGGTGCTTCTCCACCATGCCTTCCGAGGAGTGGAAGAATGGTGTTGGTTCTGCTCTGACCGCTTACGCAGCAGGCACCGGCGATTGGAACGCCGTTGTCACTGCCTTCGTTGATGGCTGGGCCAAGGAGTACAAGCTGGCCAACGGCTAAGCTCCCCCATCATTCTTAACACCTGACTTGCAAAAGGGGGGCGGGCGAATGGTTCGCCCGCCCCCCTCTTTTTTTGGAGGTATATCATGCAAAAGGCCATCAGCAAATATTGGCCGGTGTTCGTGCTGCCTACCCTCATCGCGTTTATCATCGGCTTCATCTGGCCCTTCATCTGGGGCACTTATCTGTCCTTCCAGCGGTTCACAACGGTCTCCAAGACCACCTTCGTCGGCATCCAGAACTACATCTCCGTCTTTCAAGACTCCACCTTCCTGCACGCTTTCGGCTTTACGGCAGTGTTTACTGTGGTCTCCACCGTGCTCATCAATGTCTGCGCCTTTGCCATTGCAATCGTGCTGACCCGCGGCATCAAGGGCACCAACATCTTCCGTACCGTCTACTTTATGCCCAACCTGATCGGCGGCATCCTGCTGGGCTACATCTGGCAGATCCTGCTCAACGGCGTGCTGGCAAACCTGCAAAAGCCCCTGCTGGCACTGGATGCCAAGGCCGGTTTCGTCGGTCTGGTCATTCTGATGTGCTGGCAGCAGATCGGCTACATGATGATCATCTACGTTGCCGGTCTGCAGAGCGTGCCCGGCGACCTGATCGAGGCCGCCAAGATCGACGGCGCGTCGGATCGTGAGATCCTGTTCAAGATCAAGCTGCCCATGGTCATGCCCAGCATCACCATCTGCACCTTCCTGACCCTGACCAACAGCTTCAAGCTCTTTGACCAGAACGTGGCCCTGACCGCCGGTGAGCCCGCCAACGCGAGCGAAATGCTGGCTCTGAACATCTACAACACCTTCTACGGCCGCTCCGGTGCCCAGTGGAAGGGCATCGGTCAGGCAAAGGCCGTCGTCTTCTTCCTGATCGTGGTCGTCATTTCTCTGATCCAGCTCCACTTCACTCGTTCCAAGGAGGTACAGCAGTAATGAGTAAACGGAAACAAATGTGGGACAATGTGCTCACGGTCATCATGACCCTGCTTTGCCTGTTGTGGGTCTACCCCATTGCCCTGATCCTCATCAACAGCCTGAAGAGGGAGGGCACCTTCACCACCTCCACCGTCTTCGCGCTGCCCACCAAGGAGACCTTCGTGGGCCTTGAAAACTACACTTACGGCATCTTCAAGATGAACTTCCTGTCCAGCCTCGGCTACAGTCTGCTCATCACGGTGTCCAGCGTCGTACTCATCCTGCTGTGCTGCTCGATGACCGGCTGGTATCTGACCCGCGTGAACAACAAGCTCAGCAAGTTCATGAACCTGCTCATCGTCTTCTCCATGGTCGTGCCCTTCCAGATGGTCATGTTCACCCTGTCCAAGACCGCCGACACCCTCAATCTGAACACCCCGTGGAACATCTGCATCATCTACCTCGGCTTCGGCGCCGGTCTGGCCGTGTTCATGTTCACTGGCTTCATGAAGAGCGTGCCCATCGAGATCGAGGAGGCGGCCATGATCGACGGCTGCAACCCGCTGCAGATCTTCTTCAAGGTCGTCTTCCCCATCCTGAAGCCGACCATGATCTCCACCGCCATTCTGGAGACCATGTGGGTCTGGAACGACTACCTGCTGCCCACGCTGGTGCTGGACATCAAGAAGTACCGCACCATCCCCATGGCCATCCAGTACTTCCGCGGCGGTTATGGCCGCGTGGAGCTGGCCCCCATGATGGCCTGCATCATCATCGCCATCATCCCCATCATCCTGCTGTACATCACCTGCCAGAAATACATCATTGAAGGCGTCGTGGCCGGCGCTGTCAAGGGCTAAGCGAGGAGGAGTTTCACCATGCGAGCAAGCGGCATCCTGATGCCCGTATTCAGTCTGCCCGGCCCCTTCGGCATCGGCACGCTGGGGCAAGAGGCCTTTGCATTTGTGGATTTTCTGGCCCGCGCCAAGCAGACCTATTGGCAGATCTTACCCATCGGCCCCACCGGCTACGGCGACAGCCCCTACCAGAGCTTTTCTGCCTTTGCCGGGAACCCCTATTTCATCGATTTCCGCGCCTTGGCAGACGAAGGCTGGCTGCTGCCCGGCGAGGTGCCCGCTGCGGCCCCGGTCGGCAGCATCGATTACGGCGCGCTCTACAACCAGCGCCCGGTGATCCTGCAAAAAGCCGCTGCCCGGCTGCTGGCCGCCCCCACCGCCGCCTACGCCGAGTTCTGCACTGCGCAGGACTTCTGGCTGGACGACTACGCCCTGTTCATGGCCATCAAGGCCCAGCAGGGTCAGGCGGGGCTGGCCGACTGGCCGGACGCGCTGCGCACCCGTGATCCCTCCGCCCTCGCCGCCGCCCGCGTGCGGCTGGCCGACGCGGTGGACTACTACAAGGCCGTGCAGTTCTTCTTCTTCACCCAATGGAACGCCCTCAAGGCTTACGCCAACGGCAAGGGCATCCTGCTGGTGGGCGATATCCCCATCTACGTCAGCCCCGATTCCAGCGACCTGTGGACCCGCCCGGAGCTGTTCCAGACCGATGGTCAGGTCCATCTGACCCATGTGGCCGGGTGCCCGCCGGACGCTTTCGCTGCCGACGGTCAGCTCTGGGGCAACCCGCTGTACGACTGGCCCCGCCACGAGGCCGAACACTTTGCGTGGTGGAAGCGCCGGATGAAGCACGCCACCTCCATTTATGACGTGGTGCGCATCGACCACTTCCGCGGCTTCGAGAGCTACTACTCCATCCCCGCCGGGAACACCACGGCGGCGGGCGGCCACTGGGAAAAAGGCCCCGACCAAGCCTTCATCGATGCGATGCACGAGACGCTGGGCCAAGGCGGCATCATTGCCGAGGATCTCGGCTACCTGACGCCGGAGGTCAAGACCATGCTGGCTGCCAGCGGCTATCCGGGCATGAAGATCATGCAGTTCGCCTTTGACCGCCGGGAGCCGGGCAACTACCTGCCCTACACCTACACCAAGAACAGCGTCGTCTACACCGGCACCCACGACAATGTGACCACCGAGGGCTGGAAGGAAAGCGCCAGCCCGGAAGACGTCCACTATGCGTGCCGGTACCTCCGCTGTGAGCCGGACGGCCTGACCGAAGCAATGATCGCGGCGTGCCTGTCCTGTGTGTCGGATATGGCCATCGTCCCCATGGCGGATTGGCTGCATCTGGGCGCAGAGGCCCGCATCAACACCCCCAGCACCCAAGGGGCCAACTGGCAGTGGCGTCTTGCCACCCCGCTGACCGGGCTGCTGGCCGACCACATCGCCGACCTGACCGTTCTGTATGATCGCGCTCCGGCGGCAGAATAAGCATTTCTCCTCTTCTGATATTTCTCCCCAGTTGAGCGGCGAGCCGTGCAGCGTTTTGTGGAAAACGCCCATCCGGCCCGCCGCTTTCGTTTGTTTTGTGTAAATTTCACACAACATTTTTTCAGCGGTGCCGCCTCCCGCCTTTTTGCGTTTTTCTTCGCATTTCTGTTGTTTTTTTAAATTTCATCCTTTATTTTTCACAAAACCGGCACACCGTTTTCCGCTTTCGTCTCTTGTTGTTTTTGGGAGAGTATGCTATAATTTTCTCAACTTATGGCGGACATGCTGCGTCCGGCCCCGATACGAAAGGAGTTCTCTTGCCATGGAATATACCAGTCAGTCTGTGCTGCACTTTCCCGCAGCGTATGCTCCCATCTCCGAAGATGAAATGATCTATCTTGATGGCGGCGATGCCATTTCGCCCCAGCAGTTTACCTTTAACCTCGTCACCAACCTCATCCGCCTGATGGGTCAGGCAGCCTTTAGTGGCGCCCTCAACGGCCTGTCCAACATGCGCAACGACGGCCTGACCACCGGCGGTGCCATCGCCCATTACTGGAACCGCCAGAACACCTTGGGCAAGGTGGCGACCGTCGTCTTCACGGGCTTTGCAGGCTATGCGGTGTACATCTACTGCGTCTCCCTCGTGAACAATGTCCTCAACCTCTACACCAGCGCCAAGAACAGCATCACCGGCGCGGACCAGACCACCACCGACACCACGGCGGCGGCTTCGTCCGACCCCACCAAAGCGGCCACTGCGGCACTGACGGCGGCCTGATGCCTACGGCCCCCTGCGTTTGAACTTGATCTTGATGCAGAAAGGAGCTTTTTATGAAAGAGCTGCAGATGCCTTCTTCCTACGCGGCCATTCCGGCAGAGGAGCAGATCCAGATCGGCGGCGGCGGTGAGCTGTCCGACGCATGGGATCGTTTCACCGATCAGCTCCGTCTGGACGATTTCTTCTTCAGCGGCGGCATCCTTTCGCTGTCCTTCACCTTCGTGCCCATGCTGCTGTTCCGTGTGGTCGGCTCCGCCTACCGGTTGGCAGAGAATGTTTACGTCAAGCTCTCCAACCAGTTCGGCTTCCACGACGACACCCTGTCGGCGCTCCAGTCCTACACGGACGAGATGCGCCAGAAGCGGCAGGAGCGCGGCGTATGACTTGATCCGAAAAAAATCTCCCCGGCATCGGCCGGGGAGATTTTTTCGTTTATAGCACTCGGATCGCACCCTGCTCCCGCAGACGGAGGCGGTAACAGCTGCCGAAGCCGAACACGGCTTCGATGGCGTCATGGTAGCTCTGCACCAGCGCCTGTGGGACGAAGGCTTGGATGGTGCCCGCAAAGCCGCCGCCCTGCATCCGCCACGCACCGCCCCGCCCGGCCAGCAGATGCTGGCTCAACGCCAGCGCCGAGGAGAGTCCCTGATGCCGCACATCGGCGGCGCAGTAGACGTTCTGGCAGAGGGTGAAGGATGCGTGTCCGCTGGCCTCGATCATCCGAAGAAAGGCCGGGAAGTCCCCCGCCCGCAGCGCATCCCGCTCGGCGAGGGTGCGGGCGTTCTCCTCAAAATAATGGATGGCCCGCAGCACGGCGCGGTCCCCGCACGTCTGCCGCAGCCGGGGCAGGGCGGCCCAGAAATCCGCCGTCTGCACCTGACCGAGAACCTTTGCCCCCAGCTGAGCCGCCACAGCCTCCATCTCCTTCCGGATGGCCGCAAACTCTCCGGTCAGCTCGCTATGGCTGCCCCGCGTGTCGGTCACGCAGAGGGTCATTCCGGCTGGCAGCAGCCCCGCCGCATGGATCTTCTCGATCTTAGGGGAAACCGGGTCGGCAAAGTCCGCAAAGATGACGCCGCCTACCGCGCTGGTCAGTTGATCCAGCAAGCCGCTGGGCTTGCCGAAGTAGGTGTTCTCCGCATACTGGCAGATCTTTGCCAGCTCCGGAGCCGACAGGCCGCAGTGATATTCCCCGTTCAGGATCACCGCCATCCCCATCTCGAATGCCGCCGAGCTGGACAGGCCGGACCCCCGCAGCACATCGCTGGCGGTGTAGGCGTCGAAGCCGCTGACGGCCTTGCCCTTGGCCCGGAAGCCCTCCGCAATGCCCCGGATGAGGCTGGCGGAGTGGGTGCTCTCGCCGTCCTGCGGCTCGGCCTCGCTCAGGTCGATGACATCCAGCTTGTTGAACCCGCGGGATTTTACCCGGATGAAGCCGTCATCGCTGGGCGACGCCACGGCCACGAGGTCGAGCATCACCGCCGCCGCCAGCCCGTAGCCGTGCTGGTGGTCGGTGTGGTTGCCGCCAAGCTCCGCCCGCCCCGGCGCGGAGTAGAGATGCACCTGCCGCCCCGGCCCGAAATAGAGTTCGAACTGTTCCAGCGCGGCGGCATACCGCTGCCGCTGCCGGGCCAACACTGCCGGGTCTGTGCCATACAACGCGGCAAGGGCCGCGTCCTGCTCCCCTGCCAAGATCTGCTGTCTGAGCTGTGTACTGGTCGCCATAGCCGTTCCTCCCCCAAGAACACCGGAAAGCCTGTTCGGAAAAGACAACTCTATTGTAATCGATGCAGACGCGGTTTTCAATTTATTTGGCGATTTGATCGGGCAAAAAATCAAATTTTGGCACGAAAGTCAAAGAATCGGATGTACTTTTGTTGAATTTGCAGGGGCAAATATGTTATACTGAACTTAACAATGCCGCTGATGGGAGGAGATTCCTATGCCAGACGTTTACAAGCAGTCCTTCAAACAGAATTACACCAACAACATCGAATTGTCCATCTTCAACTGCGGCTTGGAGCGGTGCGCTCCGGGCCAGACATGGGGCCCCGGCATCCGGGACCACTACCTGATCCACCTTGTCGTTTCGGGCAGGGGCACCTTTGAAGTGGGCGGGCGCACCTTTGCCGTCGCCCCCGGTGATCTGTTCTTTGCCCGGCCGAGCCAGCTCATCCGCTACTCCGCCGACGAGCAGCAGCCGTGGGAGTACAGCTGGGTGGGCTTTAATGGCGCATGTGCGCACAAATTGGCCGCGCAGCTCCCCTTTACCGACGAGCAGCCCGTCCACCACACCGGCGACCCCGACGGGATGCGCACAGCCCTGACCAACATCTATTCCTCCCGCGGGCTCCAGCCGCAGGACGAAGCCGCCATGGTGGGCTACCTGTACCTGTTCATCTCCGCCCTGATGAAGGAGACCAGCGAGGCCAAGCCCCACAGCACCTCGTCCTCCAGCCAGTATGTGCTCAACGCCATCAAGTACATCCAGTTCAATTATTCGCACGATATCTCCATCGACGATGTCGCCAAGAGCGTGGGCGTCTCCCGCAGCCATCTGTACCGGGTGTTCATGCTGAACGTCGGCAAGAGCCCCATTGATTATCTGACCGACTACCGGATCAACGAGGCCTGCAAGCTGCTGCGGGCGGGCAATCTGTCCATCGCCGAGGTCGCCGTCTCGGTGGGCTTCTTTGACCAGTTCTACTTCTCGCGGGTCTTCAAGCGCGCCAAGGGCGTGCCGCCCAGCAAGTACCTCGCGTCCCAGACCGACGCCGCCGAGACGCCGGACGCCGAATAACACAAAAGGAGATCACCCATGCCCTTACAGAAAAATCAGGTGCTGACGCTGACCATCGAGCGGCTTTCCAATGATGGCAGCGGCGTGGCACACTCACCGGACGGTGAGGCCGTGTTCGTGCCCGGCACCGCCCCCGGCGACGAGGCCGATGTCCGCATCGTCAAGGACTGCGGCCGCTATGCCTTCGGCATTCTGGACAGCCTGCGCACCCCCTCGCCCGACCGCATCCCGGTGGACTGCGCCGTGGCCGGCCCCTGCGGCGGGTGCAGTCTGCGGCATTTGGACTACGCCGCCGAGCTGCGGGCCAAGCAGGAGAGCGTGACCGACGCCTTCCGCCGCATCGGCGGGCTGGATGTGCCGGTTCTGGACGCCCTGCCCTCCCCCGAAGTGGACCGCTATCGCAACAAGGTGCAGTTCCCGGTGGGCCGGGACAAAAACGGTGCCCCCTGCATCGGCTTTTACGCCGGGCGCACCCACCGCATCGTCCCCTGCCCGGACTGCAAGCTGCAGCCCGGCGTCCTGAACGACATCGGCAACGCACTCTGCGCCTTTTTTGCGGCCAACCACATCCAGCCCTACGATGAGGCCACCGGCAAGGGCCTTGTGCGCCACATCTTCCTGCGGCGCGGTGCCCACAGCGGGCAGATCATGGTCTGTATCGTCTGCACCCGCCCGAAGCTCCCCCACAGCGCGGAGCTGGCCGCCCAGCTGCAAGCGCAGTTCCCGGCCATCGCGACCATCCTCGTGAACGTCAACGCCAAAAACACCAACGTCATCCTCGGTGCCGAGACCCACACCCTTTCCGGCCCCGGCTTCATCGAGGACACCCTCTGCGGCGTCCCGGTCCGGCTCGGCCCCCTGTCGTTCTATCAGGTCAACACCCTCGCCGCCGAGCGGCTGTACGGCATCGCCGCCGACTACGCCCAGCTCCAGCCGGAGGACCTCCTGCTCGACCTCTACTGCGGCATGGGCACCATCGGCCTCTCGATGGCAGACCGCTGCCGCGAGCTCATCGGCGTGGAGATCGTCCCCGAAGCCATTGAGAGCGCCAAGGCCAACGCCGCCCGCATGGGCAGCGCTGTTGCCGCCAAAAGCCGCTTCTTCTGCGCCGATGCGGGCAAAGCCGCGTCCCAGCTCGCCGCCGAGGGCCTCCACCCGGACGTCATCGTCCTCGACCCGCCCCGCAAGGGCTGCGACGAGGCCACCCTCTCCGCCGTCGTCCAGATGTCCCCCCGCCGGGTCGTCTACGTCAGCTGCAACCCCTCCACCGCCGCGCGGGACGCGAAGTGGCTGGAAGAAAAGGGATATCATGCAGAAAAGGTGCAGCCGGTCGATCTGTTTCCGAGGACGAAACATTGCGAATGTGTCATCGCACTTTCCAAGGGTGAGATCGACTCCAAAAAAGTCCGTGTAGAGTTCTCTTTGGAGGGCATGGACACTTCAGGATTGCAAAAGGGTGCGACCTATCCTGAAATCAAGGCCCGTGTGTTGGAACAGACTGGGCTGAAGGTTTCTTCCCTGTATATCTCGCAGGTCAAGCAGAAATGCGGTCTGGAGGTACGGGAGAACCACCACAAGGCGAAGTCCGAAAATACAAAGCAGCCCCAGTGTCCGAAGGAAAAAGAGGATGCGATTGTGGAGGCATTGAAGCATTTTCAGATGATTTGATTTACTGTATGCCCGTCTGGTTTTCAGGCGGGCATTTCTTTTTGGCAAAATATAGTCATTCCTCAAAATCCGTGGTACAATAGATGCAAGAATCATTTTTCAGGGAAAACGTCCTGCTATCCGATTTATGGGACGCCCATCGTTGTAAAATCAGGATGTCCACCTATCACAAAAACAAGGAGCAACGTATGCCAAACGATAAGATCACCGCCGTAGGTGCCAACATTGCCGAAAAAGCCGCCATGATCTGGAACGTAGCCGATATGCTGCGTGGGCCGTTCAAGCCCCACGAGTACGGTCTGGTCATTCTGCCCATGACCGTGGTGAAGCGGTTCCACGACTGTCTGCTGCCCACCCATCAGGCAGTGCTGAACACCTACGAAAAGGTGAAAAAGCTGCAGGTCATCGACGGCTTTTTGCAGAAGGCCTCCGGCTACCAGTTTTATAACACCAGCCGGTTCACCTTCGAGACCCTGCTGGCAGACCCGGACAACATTGAATCCAACTTCCGGGATTACCTGTCCGGCTTCTCTGCCAACGCACAGGACGTGCTGGCAAAGTTCGACTTTGACAACATCATCAAGCGGATGGTGGAGAGCAACACCCTCTACCTCGTTATCAAGGAGTTCGGCTCTGAGAAGGGCTATCTTGGCCCGGACAAAATCAGCGCCGTGGATTGCGGCTACATCTTTGAGGACTTGGTGCGGCGGTTCTCCGAGAGCTTTGGCGAGGAAGCCGGAGCCCACTTCACCAGCCGGGATATCATCTACCTGATGACCGACCTGCTGCTGTCCGAAGCCGACCTCGATACCAGCAGCATGACCGTTTACGATATGGCCATGGGCACCAGCCAGATGCTGAGCTGCATGGAGGAGCGCATCCACGAGCTGAACAGCGACATTGAAGTGACCTGCTTCGGGCAGGAGTTCAACCCCTCCACCTTTGCCATCGCCAAAGCAGACATGATGATCCGGGGCGGCGACCCCAACAATATGCGGTTCGGTGACACCCTGTCGGAGGATCAGTTTCCCGGATTCACCTTCCAGTACATCATCTCCAACCCGCCCTTCGGCATCGACTGGAAGCGGGAGCAGAAGGCGGTGGAAGCCGAGGCCGCCCGGGGCGAGATGGGGCGTTTTGCGCCCGGTCTGCCCAAGATCAGCGATGGGCAGCAGCTTTTTGTGCTGAACGGCCTTGCCAAGCTGGCAAACAAGGGCAAAATGGCCATTATCCAGAACGGCTCTCCCCTGTTCAGCGGCGATGCCGGCAGCGGGCCCAGCAACATCCGGCAGTATATTCTGGAAAACGACTGGCTGGACTGCATCATCCAGCTTTCCACCGATATGTTCATGAACACCGGCATCTCCACCTACATCTGGGTGCTCAGCAAGGATAAGCCCGCCCACCGCGCGGGCAAGGTACAGCTTATTGACGCCAGCCACTGCTTCGAGCCCCGCCGCAAGAGCATCGGCACCAAGCGCAACGACATCACCGATGTCTGCCGGGAGCTGATCGTCACCGCCTACGGCGAGTTTGCCAACGGCAAGGTGTACGGCGACAAAAACGGCATCTACTGCGAGAGCAAGGTGTTCGAGAGCGTGGAGTTCGGCTACAACAAGATCGTGGTGGAGCGTCCCCAGCGGGACGAAGCGGGCAACGTTATCCTGAAGCGTGGCAAGCCTGTGCCGGACACCAGTCTGCGGGACACCGAAAACGTGCCGCTGGTGCAGGATATTGACGCCTACTTTGCCCGCGAGGTTCTGCCCTACGCCCCCGACGCATGGATCGACCACAGCAAGACCAAGGTGGGCTACGAGATCCCCATGACCCGCTATTTCTATGAGTATCAGGCACCGGAAGCCGTGGAGGATATCGTGGCGCGCATCACCGCACTGGAACAGGATATCTCCGCCGGGCTGGCAGAGCTGTTCCATAAGGAGGACGAATAATGGAACGGAAAAGTATGATTAAGGTTCGCGGTGGATTTAGTGACAGAGCCGGCATTGACCCTTGTAACATCCAAATGCAAATTGATGATTTTGATGAAAGAACTCGGACATTTATTAGTAATAAACTCTACGATTTTTTGCAAGTAACATTCAACCATGAATGCGAAACTCGTAATATAAAGTACGGTCCTACAGATCAAAATCTTTCAAATATTTTCTGTAAAAATCTAATGCAGAATGTTTTTGCAGATTTAAATCATTTACCGCTTGGTTATCATTATGATTGGGAAAAGTTTTATTCCCGAATCGAAGAGGTTTTAATGGAGGCTCCTTATAACGAAGTTTTAGATTTGCTTTGGTATATTTGCAATTGGTTTGCCTTATCCACTAACAATTGTATCGATGTTTTTCAAGAGTGGTTCAATGAACTTTTCCAAAGTGAATATGTAGGTTACCGCTTTATATCTGGTGAAATCGTTCCTATTACAGATGAAATCGAAGTAAAAGAAATTGAACAAGCCTGCTGTACGCCTTTTGACGGCGCACGCAAACACCTTAAGAAGGCTCTCAACTTTTTATCTGACCGTGAACACCCAGACTATAAAAACTGCGTCAAAGAAAGTATCAGTGCCGTCGAAGCAACTTGTCGAATTATTGCAGAAAAAGACAGTGCTACTCTTGGTGAAGCATTAAAACTACTTGCTAAGCACGGACTAAAATTGCATCCTTGTCTTAACTCTGGAATTGATAAACTTTACTCTTATGCCTGCGATCAAGGTGGTGTACGTCATGCCGAGCACGAAGCCGAAAGCATCGTTACTTTTGAAGAAGCCAAATTCATGATGGTTACCTGTAGTGCAATCGTCAACTATCTGGTTGCAGAATACGGAAAGCATGGTACAGAAAATGCGTAAAATGAAAGACAGCGGCATTGAATGGATCGGGGAAATCCCGGAGGGGTGGGAAGTCAAACGACTTGGTGCAATTCTTCAGGAAAGAAATGAAGTCAACAATCCAATTCAAACGACAAGCATCTTATCTCTGACTAATAATCGAGGGGTCATTCCGTATTCCGAAAAAGGCAATCAAGGAAACAAAGCCAAGGACGATTTAACCGGATATAAAATTGCACATATCGGCGATATTGTACTGAATAGTATGAATGTCATTATTGGTTCAGTTGGATTATCTAATTACTATGGTGCAGTAAGTCCTGTTTATTATATGCTTTTCCCAAGAAATAACATTGAAACAAATATTCAATATTATAATTATTTATTTCAAACCACAGCTTTTCAACAGAGCTTAAGGGGGTATGGAAACGGGATTCTTGAAATTCGAATGCGAATTCAAATGCAAAAGCTAAAAACCGTTCTTTTACCTGTTCCGACTTTTTTAGAACAATCGAATATTACAGTTTATCTTGATGCATCTCTTTCGAAGCTAAATATCCTACTTTCCAAAACTCGTTCCAGCATTGAGGAATACAAAAAGCTCAAGCAGGCCGTTATTACGCAGGCTGTTACCAAAGGTGTGCGTGGTGAGTGGGAGATGAAGGATAGCGGAGTTGAGTGGATTGGGGAGATTCCAAAAGAGTGGCGAAAAACTCAGCTGCGTCACTGTGCTACAATTAAATCTGGTATTACACTCGGAAAAAGTTATAGCAAAGATACTGTCTTAATAGAGCGACCTTATTTAAGAGTTGCAAATGTGCAGGGCGGTTATGTTGATTTGAACGATTTGGCTACTATCGAAGTAACGCCCGATGAAGATTTGAAGTACAGACTTCATTCTGGTGATGTTCTTATGACCGAAGGCGGCGACCGTGACAAACTTGGCAGAGGTTGTGTCTGGCATAATGAAATTGAACCTTGTCTGCATCAGAATCATGTTTTTGCTGTTCAAACCAATGAAACTGTTTTACTTCCTGAATTTCTGGAATATTTGACCGCTTCTGATGTTGGTCGTTCCTATTTTGATGTAACGGCAATCAAAACCACAAATCTGGCTTGTACAAGTTCTAGCAAAGTTCTTGCATTTACAATTCCGCTTCCTCCTATTGAAGAACAAATTGAAATTGTCGGTTTCATTAAGAAACGCTCTTTAGAACTAAATAAGTTAATTATGAAAAAAGAACTGTTGGTGCAAGAGCTGGAAAGCTATAGGAAAAGTTTGATTTATGAGGTTGTAACTGGAAAAAGGGAGGTGTAAAATGTGAGTAGTTTTATATCCATAGATTTATTGTTTTCATTTTTCACTGAGCATATTTTACCAACTATCTCAAATCATCGTCGCCTAAGGATTTATGTCAAATTCACCGGCTCACTTCTAACCAATTCACTTCCTTCATTAGGTTATATTGAACTCGCTCACAACGCCGGTATGTCATTCCACGTTCCACTTTCACTTGATGTTGAAAATCACTCTAAGACATCTAAAACAATCAGAAATATCAGTCTTTTCGCGTATAAGGATAAAACATTTGTTGCTCAGTTTAAGCAATGCCAAGGTAATACCAAAAATTCTAATGAAGCCGGTGCTATTATACTAGGCGACAACGGCGCATACAGTACCACTATTTCTCCTAACAGCACAAAACGCCTACATTTGGAGTTTATGCTCAAGCAAAGAGACTTAGTTCTCGGAACGAATCAGTTTAATAAACTTTATCTTTCATACTATGATGAATGTGATAATCTTATAAGTTACTATTTGCTCGATGCTGAGGCTAATTGGATTGAGGGAACACTTGCATCTCCTAGGCAGTGGATTCCACTAAATGAATCTCGCCGAACATTACTTAATGATAAGGGGTTAAAAGATGAATTGTCCTGATGTAAATACTGCCGCCGTAACAATAAATTGGGTTACAGATGTAATTGTTCCGTTAGCTTCTGCGCTTATTGGTGGCCTACTGGCACTATTAGGTGTCTACATCACCTTAAAACGTGACAAAATCGAAAGACAGCTCGAAAAAGAAGAAAGCGCACGACCATTCTTTACAATCCTCGAAGATGGTGACAAACGCATCAACTCTGATACATCTTGTGTTTTTGGCTTTTTTTCTTATGACTCAGATGATATCTTACAAGGCAGTCTTAATATGATTAATTCTGACAAAGTTGAATTTATCATCGACAAAATAACTGTTGGTGGAAGAGATTTGCTCCCTTTCCGAAAAGAACTCATCTCAAAAGGTATGTCGTTCATGATTCTTCTATACGACTATATTCCTCTTAACCATTCAAATCTTCTTCTCCATGTCACTGATATTAATTATAAAAAAAGAATTTATAAGCTAATTTTAGAAGATGATTCTATTAAAGAATTCATTGAAATCCAAAAGGAGGTCTAACCATGCCCCTCAACACCACCGAAAAGCAGTTTGAATCGGACATTGCGGCAGCGCTGCTCTCCCCTGCCGGGGGCTACACCCGCAATGGGGATTGCTACGACCCCAAGCTGGGGCTGTTTGCGGATACCCTGATCCGCTTTGTGCAAAAGACCCAGCCCAACGAGTGGGCATTTTTTGAAAAGCAGAACCCGGTAAGCCCGGTGCGGAAGTTCTGCACGGCCTTTAACAATGCCTGCGATGCGGACGGGCTGCTTTCGGTGCTGCGGCATGGGTTCAAGCACCGGGGACGGCGATTCCGGGTGTGCTATTTTCAGCCGGAGTCCGCGCTGAACCAGAAGGATGCCCAGCGCTACGCCCAAAACGAGATCACCTGCAACCGGCAGTGGTTCTACTCCGACACCACCCACAACTCGGTGGATATGGTGCTGGCGGTAAACGGCATCCCGGTGTTCGCCTTTGAGCTGAAGAACCAGTTCACCGGGCAGACTGTGGAGAACGCCAAACAGCAGTGGATGCACGACCGGGACCCGCGGGAGGTGTGTTTCCAGTTCAACAAGCGCATTCTGGGCTACTTTTGCGTAGACCTGACCGAGGTGTGGATGGCCACCCGGCTGGCGGGCAAGGACACCCGCTTTCTGCCCTTCAATCAGGGTTCCAACGGTGCCGGGCGGGACGGCGGTGCTGGCAACCCGCCCAACCCCAACGGCTACCTTACCGCCTACCTCTGGGAAGAAGTGTTCCAGAAGGACAGCATGATGGACATCCTGCAAAAGTTCATGAGCCTGCAGGACGGCAAGACCCTGATCTTTCCCCGGTATCATCAGCTGGACGTGGTGCGCAAGCTGGTGGCAGATGTGCGGCAGAAGGGTGCCGGGCAGCACTATCTCATCCAGCACAGCGCCGGGTCGGGCAAGTCCAACTCCATTGCTTGGACGGCGTACCGGCTGGCTTCCCTGTTCAACACCGAGAACAAGCCGGTGTTTGCCAGCGTCATCGTGGTGACTGACCGCACCGTGCTGGACGCACAGCTGCAGGAGACCATCTCCGGTTTTGACCATACGCTGGGTGCGGTGGAGGCCATCGGCGAGGACAAAAACTCCGGCGACCTGCGGGATGCCATCAACAACGGCGCACGCATCATCATCACCACGCTGCAAAAGTTCCCGGTCATCTATACTGAGGTGAACAAGACCGCCGGGAAGAACTATGCCGTTATCATCGACGAAGCACACTCCTCCCAGACCGGCACCTCTGCTTTGAAGCTGAAAGCCGCCCTTGCCGACACTGAGGACGCGCTGCGGGAATATGCCGAGCTGGAAGGCAAAGCGGAGGACGAGATCGACCCGGAGGATGCGCTGGTGAAGGAGCTGACCTCCCACGGACGGCACAAGAACCTGTCCTTCTTTGCCTTTACCGCCACCCCAAAAGCCGCCACGCTGGAACTGTTCGGCACCGAGTACCCGGACGGCAGCCACCACCCTTTCCACATTTACAGTATGCGGCAGGCCATTGAGGAAGGGTTCATTCTGGATGTGCTGCAAAACTACATGACCTATTCCACCTGCTTCAAGATCGCCAAGACCATCCCGGACAACCCCGACCTGCCTGCCAGCCGGGCGGCGAAGCTCATCCGCAAGTACGAGGAACTGCACCCCTACAACATCAGCCAGAAGGCAAAGATCATTGTAGAGACCTTCCGGGAGACCACCAGCCACAAGATCGGCGGGCGGGGCAAAATGATGGTGGTCACCTCCTCCCGATTGGCAGCGGTGCGGTACTTCCATGAGGTCAAACGCTATATTGCGGAGCAGGGCTATGACGATGTGCAGATCTTAGCGGCGTTTTCCGGTGCCGTACCGGACGGCGGTGTGGAGTACACGGAGCAGTCTCTGAACGTCCGTGCCGACGGCAGCCACATTGCGGAAAGCCAAACTAAGACGGAGTTCCATAACAACTTCAATGTGCTGATCGTGGCTGAAAAATACCAGACCGGCTTTGACGAACCGCTGCTCCACACCATGATCGTGGACAAAAAGCTGAAGGGCGTCAAGGCGGTGCAGACCCTCTCCCGCCTGAACCGTACCTGTCCCGGCAAAACCGACACCTTTGTGCTGGATTTTGTGAACAAGGCAGAGGACATCCGGGAGGCCTTCCAGCCCTTTTATCAGGAAACCTTTCTGGAGCAGGAGGTCAACACCGACCTCATTTATAAGACCCAGAAGGAGCTGCGGAGCTTTGCCGTCTATTCCGATGCAGACGTGGAAGCCTTTGCCAAGGAGTATTTCCGCAGCACCAAGCAGGACAAAAATGCCGTGGGCCGCATGAGCAGCGTCTTGAAGCCGGTGGCAGACCGCTACAACCAGAAAACGCAGACCGAGCGGTACCAGTTCCGCCGCCTGCTGCGCAGCCTTGTCAAGTGGTACGGCTACGTTTCGCAAGTGGCACGGATGTTCGATGAAGAGCTGCACAAGGAGAACGTATTCTGCGCTTACCTGCTCAAGCTGCTGCCGCCGGACGAGGTCTCTCCGCTGGATCTGGAGGGCAAATTGCAGCTGGAGTATTACAAGCTGCAAAAGACCTTTGCCGGTGCCATCGAGCTGGAACACGCCAAGGGCGTCTACGAGCCGGTCACCCAGAAGGGTGCTCTCGGCCACGACCCCAAGGAGCCGCTGGACGAGATTATTTTGAAGATCAATGAGAAGTTCAAGGGCGAGTTCACCAATGCCGACCGGGTGTTGCTTACTGCCCTGCATGACCGTCTGCTGGCCGACCCGAAGCTGGCAAAGCTGGCGCGCAGCTCCGACCCGCAGATCTTTACCGAGAGCATCTTCCCCAAAGCCTTTGACACCGCCGCACAGGACAGCTATCTTGAAGCGCAGGACACCTTCTCTTCCCTGTTTGAGGACACCAGCAAGTATAAGGCTATTATGTCAGCTCTGGCAGAGTGGCTGTATGGAGAATTCCGCAAGAAGTAAAACCGTTTTCCTTTTTATTTGCTTAAAACAGCCTGCATCCACGGGATGCAGTTCAAGGGTTTGGGTGCTTTTTCTGGGGCATTGCGGCGGTGAGGTGGATGCGCTACGGCTACCCGCTGGTGCTAAAGCTGATGAAAAAGATGCGCAGCCATATCCGTCCGTGGATGACAGCAGCGCTGGCGGTATTCATGGCGGTGAATATGCTTACCAGCGCGCTGGCACTGGCGCGGTACGATGCCCGCACCAGCGGCGATGCGCCCAACGGCCAGCTGGAAGTGTTCCTTGACGAGCATTTCGACAACGCCCGCATGGAGCATATTTATCCCAACGCCAAAAAAGTGACCAAGGCAGAATAAATCCCATATTTCCCCTTGCGCTTTTGCTAAAAAACAGGTATAATATTCTCTGGATAAAAGGGAGTAAGGGGCGTACTTTAGTTGAAAAACGGGTACGCTGTGCTGCAGCGACACCCCCGGCAGAAATGCCCGATGCAGTGCCGGATGCTTGAGACTTTTATCACATTTTCCCGTTTTGGGCTGGATGTGATAAAGGTCTTTTTTTGTGCCTCTGCCGCTATTATTAAAAAGGAGAGATATTATGCTAATCCCTGTTCTGTTATTTATCGTGGGTCTGCTGTGCCTGATCAAGGGCGGCGACTGGTTTGTGGACGGTGCCACCGGCATCGCCCGCCGCTTCCATGTGCCGGAGCTGCTCATCGGTGCCACGGTGGTGTCCATCGGTACCACCCTGCCGGAGGTCATGGTATCCACCACCTCTGCCCTCACCGGTCACGGCGAGATCGCCTACGGCAACGCCATCGGCTCGGTCATCTGCAACGCTGCACTGATCGCCGCCATCACCATTGCGGTGCGCCCGGGCAAGGTGGACCCCAAGAGCCTGCGCACCCCGGTGGCTTTCTTCTTTGTGGCTGCCGCTTTCTATGCCGGTGTGGCCTACACCACCGGCTCCTTCACTCGCCCGGTGGGCCTGATCCTGCTGGCCATGTTCGTGGCTTACATCGTGTGCAACGTGCTGGCTATGAAAAATACCCCCGCCCCGGAAGAGGAAGAGCAGGCTGAGGAAGGCTCCTTTGCCAAGGAGTTGGGGCTGCTGGCCATCGGCGCAGTGCTCATTGCTGTGGGCGCTGACCTGCTGGTGGACAACGGCACCCTCATCGCACAGGCGCTGGGCGTGCCGGAGTCGGTCATTGCGCTGACCTTTGTGGCACTGGGCACCTCGCTGCCGGAGCTGGTCACCGCCATCACCTCGCTGGTCAAGGGGCACGGCGCGCTGTCGCTGGGCAACGTCATCGGTGCAAACGTGTTCAATCTAGTGCTGGTCAGCGGCGTGTCTGTCACGCTGGCGCCCTTCAGCATCCCGCAGAACTCCACCATCGCAGGCATGAACGCCTCGCTGGTGATGGATATCCCGGTCATGTTTGCCGTGATGCTGCTGCTCACCCTGCCCGCTCTGATCAAGGGCAAGCTGAGCCGCCCGCAGGGCATTGCACTGCTGTGCATCTATGCCGCCTTCTGCGCCGTGCAGTTCAGCATCTGATCTGTTGTAAACGTAAAATATTTAAGGCTGCTGCACAGGGTTTTGTGCAGCAGCCTTTTTATGTGGGATGATTTTGAATGCGCTCCGCGACATCTTCCCCCGGAGCGGGTGGAAGTCTTTCCTCAAAGGGAGAGCCAAGAGCACTGCCGAAAGTCTCCTCATGATGCCTAATACTTTAGCAATGGGCTTTAAACCTTGGCTACCCCTTCGGGGGAGCTGGCGCGGGAGCGCCTGAGAGGACGAGGCAAAACCCTGACGGCTTTGCCTGAGAGGGTAAAAAAAGTGGGTCAGAAGCGCCCACAGGCGTTTCTGACCCACAAATAGAACGATATTTTTGTTTTACAGCTGGCAGGCGGTATCGTAGCCGGTGCGGATGGCGTTGGAGATATCCGCAGCCTTGCCGGCGGCATCGCCAATGGAATACACCGGGATGCTGGCAGCTTCCAGCGCAGCAGCGTCAAATTCGTTGGAGCGTGCGCCCATAGCCAGCACGATGTAATCGCAGGGGATGGTCACCTCTGCGCCGTCCTTGTTCTCGCAGACGACGGCGTCCATGCGGAACTCCTTGACCTTGTGGCTGGGGTACTGCTCCACGCCGTAGGTCTTATAGTTTTCCAGCAGGGTGGGCAGAATGGTGGTGCTCTCGCCTGCGGCGATCTTGTCCATCATCTCGATAACGGACACCTTGCAGCCGCGGGCAGCCAGATACTCTGCGGTCTCGCAGCCCACCATACCGCCGCCGATGACGGCAACCGTGCCGTACACCTGCTGCTCACCGGCCAGAACCTTCCATGCATCGGCCACGTTCACGCTGTCGATGCCGGGGATGCGGGGTGCGGCGCTGTGTGCGCCCACAGCGTTGATGACGGCCTCGAAACCGGCATCCTTCAGCTGCTCTGCGGTGCGGGTCTGACCCATGCACAGGTGCACACCGGCGTTGCAGACCGCGTGGATCAGGTCCTGTGCGGCGCGGCGCATCTCCTCCTTGCGGGGAGGTACGCAGGCAATGTTCAGCTGGCCGCCCAGAGTGGTGGTCTTTTCAAACAGGGTCACGTCATGGCCGCGCAGTGCTGCCACACGGGCGGCTTCCAGACCGGCAGGGCCGCCGCCGAGGACGGCGATCTTTTTTTTCTGCGCTGCGGGCTGGATGCTGCGGGTGTTCTCGTAGCCGTTCTCCGCGTTCAGCACGCAGGAGAGGAACTGACGGTTCTGGATGGCATCGGTGCAGCCCTTGTTGCAGCTGATGCAGCGGCGGATATCGCAGGCCTTCCCGGCAGCGATCTTGGTGCCCCAGTCGGGGTCTGCCAGCAGCGGGCGACCCACGGCAACCATGTCGGCCATGCCGCTCTCGATGACACGCTCAGCCATTTCGGCATCCACGATACGACCCACGGCGCTGACCGGCACATTGACGGCCTTTTTGATGTCCCCGGCGATTTTGACGAAGAAGCCGTAGGGCTGTACGCCCATGGGAGGAATGGTGTCGGCCATGTTGCCGGTGTGGTTGGCCTGCGCAACGTGGAACATATCCACGCCGTCCTCTACCAGCCACTGGGCAAACTGCACGGCGTCGGCTTCGTCAATGCCGCCCTTGCCGCGCTGCGGGGTGACGATGGACAGCTTGTAGTCGATGACCATATCCGGCACAGCCTTGCGGATGGCGCGGGTCAGCATGCGGGCAAAGCGGACGCGGTTCTCCAGACTGCCGCCGAACTTATCGGTGCGGTGGTTCATGCGGGTGGAGCACAGGCAGCCGTTCAGGCGGTCGCCGTGGATCTGGATGACGTCCACACCGGCCTTCTGTGCACGCACTGCGCAGGCGCACATCTTATCGATGATGGCCATCAGCATCTCCTCGCTGACCTCATCGGTGAAGAACATCATGTCGTGATGCAGGCGCTGACGCATCTCATCAAACTTTTTCTGCATAAACAGACTGTTGATGGCGTCTACGTCGTACTCCGGGTGGAAGAGCTGGACGCCCAGCTTGGTGCCGTAGGCGTGTACGCTGTCGGCCAGTGCCTTGAAGGCAGGGATCTGGCTGTCGTCAAACAGCTTGGGGGTGGGAGAAAAGCTGTTGATGGGTGCCACATCGCCCATAACGATGTAGCCCACGCCGCCCTTTGCCAGACGGGTGTAGAAGCCCATGTCCTGCTCGCTGATCATGCCGTTTTTCTCGTAGCCGGTGGTCAGCGGGGGGAACATGATGCGGTTTTTAAAGGTCTGTCCGCCCACCTCGATGGGCTGCAGAATTACGTTTTGCATATAAAAGCCTCCTTGCAGATATGCTTTGCTTTACAGATTTGCTTTGATGAATGCTGCGGTCTTTTCCTCCACGGTGGCACGGGCTGCCAGCGTGGCAAAGTTGTGGCCGCCGCCTGCAATGGTGTCCACCTCGGGTGCGGTGTACACCTGTGCGTAACGGTTGCAGGTGCCCTCGTCCACCAGACGGTCATCGTCGGCGCGCAGCAGCAGCACCGGGCCGTTGTAGCCCTTGGCCTCGGTAAAGGGGTCGGGGTGCTTTGCCATCTCGTAGTTAAAGGCCATCTTGTAGCACAGACCCTCCATGTCGGTGTAGTCCTTGCCGGTCTGCACAACGCCGTCGGCGCGCTGTGCGCAGCCAAACCACATCCCGGCGCCCGGGCACAGCAAAATCAGGCCGTGGGGCTGGATGACCGGTGCGCAGGAGGCGGCAATGTAGCCGCCCATGCTCTGGCCGGAGAGGAACAGCTTTTCGCTGTCCACATAGGGCTGCTCAGCGGCCCATGCAAAGATATCCTGTGCATCGGTGTGCAGGCCGTCGAAGCTCATATCCTCAAACTCGCCGTCGCTCTCGCCGTTGCCGTAGAAATCGAACCGGGCGCTGCCGATGCCCTGCGCTGCCAGAGCGCGGGACAGATGGGTGTACATGGACTTGTAGCCGCTGCAGCTGCCGGCAAAGCCGTGCAGATGCACCACAAAGGGTACCTTGCCCTCGGTGTCGGGCAGGGTCACGATGCCGCGCAGGGTGTGGCCATTGCGGTTTTTAAACTGAACCTGTAAGATCTTCATGGTTTACTTGCTCTCCTTTGCGGCGCGGCGAGCCTTCAGCTCGGTCAGCATCTCAGCAGTCTTCTGCTTGGTCAGGGGGTAGACGAAGAACAGGATGGCAACTGCAATGCCGTAGCCCAGGAAGTAGACGCCGGTGTAGCTCTTCCAGATAGCGTTTACAACGCCTGTGGTCTGCACAGCGCCAGCGGTAACGTTGTAGCCGATGGCACCCAGCACAAAGCTGGACAGGCTGCCGGAAATGGCGCTTGCAAGCTTGCGGAAGAAGGAGTAGGTGGAGTAAACGATGCCCTCGTTGCGCTCGCCGGTCTGCAGCTCATGGTAGTCGATGGCGTCGTTGACCATAGCCCAGATCAGCACCTGCATGCCGGAAGCGCCCAGATAGCAGATACCGTTGATGACGATGAAGGCCACAGGGTTATGGACGGGGAAGAAGAACAGGATGCCGAACACGATGGCGGCAAAGCCGGCACCCATGCAGCACCACTCCTTCTTGCCGAACTTGTTGGCCAGAGGCTGGGTGATGGCAAAGGACAGCACAGCGTACAGAACGCTCAGCATACCGGAGACAGCCTGAATTTTAACGTTGCCGAAGAAGTCCTTATACAGGTAGGTGTTCAGGCCGTTGACCACGGAAGCACCGATCATGCCGGTCAGGCTGAAGAACATAACGCCCAGCAGAGCCTTATTGTGAGAGATCTCCTTGAGCACATGCAGGTAGTTCAGCTTTTCGCCCTGCGGACGCTCGGGCACTTCCACGCGCTCCTTGCACCACACGCAGGTGATCTGCAGACACAGCAGGCCCAGCATAGCGCAGATGCAGGCCAGCATCAGGAAGCGGCCAGCCACGGGCTTGTTGTCCACATACAGGAACAGGGGGCCGATCATGACCATGACGGTCATGAAGATGGTGCCGCCAAGGCTGCGGTAGCGGGACAGTGCGGTGCGCTGGCTGACATCATCGGTCATCACGCTGGACAGAGTACCGAAGGGCACGTTGACGCAGGTGTACAGTGCCTCGTACAGAACGTAGGTGACGAACATGTAGGCCAGACGCAGGCCGTAGTTGATATTGCCTACATTGACAAAGCCAAGTACGCACAGCACTGCCATGGGGAAGGAGAAGGCGCGGATCCACGGGATGAACTTGCCGCCCTTGGTGGCCTTGCGGGAGTCCACCATGGCACCGATGATGGGGTCATTCACGGCGTCCCAGATCTTGGTGATCAGCAGCAGGATACCCACGTGGAAGGGGTTGACCTGCAGGATCAGGGTGTAGAAGATCGACAGATACATGGCGCGGTACTGCTCGGTGAAGCAGCAGCCCAGATCGCCCAGCGTATAACCGATCTTGTCCTTCATGGAGAAGGGTCGGATGGTCTTTTTCTGGTCCATTGTGTTTTATCCTCCTTAAAAACAGTGAAACCACGAGACTTTTCGCACAAGTCTCTTTTCTACGTTTACATTATACGTTAATTTTTCATCAATACATATCCAAAAAATGATTGAAAACTATCGCAAATTGATGTATTATGCAATTATAACAGTTGTACTTTTCTGTTGTGTACAACAATCTGTTACACATGACAGTTTCATGGAGGACTTTTTGGTGAATTATACAGCCAAGCGTTATCTTTTTGAGCAGAGCGCCGTCCGGGAATTTTATTCCGGCGCGTATTATGATTTGTTTCTGGTCATGCGGGGCAGCGGTGTGTTCCGGTGCAGCGAGGTGGTGCTGCCCGCACAGCAGCAGAATCTCATCATCTTCAAGCCCGATCAGGGCGGCAGACTGGAATACGCCGGTGCTTACGGCCCGCTGGAACTTATTCGGGTGCAGCTGTCCCCCCAGACGCTGGCGCAGCTTTCGGACGCAGATACCGACCTTGAAAAAAGCTTCAACGTGGTGCCCTTCCGGCAGGTGGCTGTGCGCCCGGACAGCCAGATCTATATGCTGCTGAAAAACCTTGCCCGGAAGCTGCTGATGCTCCCGCAGGAGCGCACCCAGTTCGGTGCAGCGGTGTTCGAGCACGGTATTTTGCAAATGTTTGTGGTGCTGGCGCTGCGTGCCTGCATCCATGCGGAGTTCCACACCGCGTTGGTCAGCCGCCACCACCTGATGCTGGACGAGGTGTTTTTGTTTATTCAGGCGCACCTTACCGAGGAACTGACGCTGGAGCGGCTGGAAAAAGAGTTTTTCGTCTCCCGGGAACATATTGCCCGGGAATTCAAACGCCAGACCGGGCAGACGGTGCACCGCTATATCGTAAAGGCGCGGTTAGACCGCTGCTGCACCCTCATCGAGCAGGGGCTGCCCATCACCGAGGTGTACAAGACCAGCGGCTTTGGCGGTTACAACCACTTTTTCCGCGCCTTCAAAAAGGAGTACGGCATGACCCCCAAGGAGTACTTCCACACCACCCGGCAGGACGCCCGGGGATGAATCCGGCAAAAGCAGCGCCGTCTGCGCCTGTCACATCGCCGTGCGGGCGGTGCGCACCAGATACTCCATGGCCTGCACCGGATACTGCCCGGCGGCGGTCTCGCCGGTGAGCATCAGGCTGGATGCGCCGTCCAGTACGGCATTGTAGATGTCGCTCACCTCGGCGCGGGTGGGTACAGCCCGGGTGTGCATGCTGTCCAGCATCTGGGTCACCACCATAAAGGGCACCCCGGCTGCCCGGCAGGCGGCAGAAAGCTGTTTCTGGCAGCGGGGCAGCTCCCACAGGGGCATCGCGTTGCCAAGGTCGCCCCGGGCAATGACCACCTCGTCCACCAGCGGCAAAAACTCCGGCAGCGCCTGCACGCCCGCAAGGTTTTCAATTTTGGCAAGGATTTTCAGCTGCGGCGCACCGGCCTCTGCCAGCGCCTGCCGCAGGTTGCGGATATCCTCAGCGCCGCGCACAAAGGGCAGCATGACCCCCGTAACGCCGCAATTGGCGGCGATGGCAAGGTTCTCCTTGTCCTCGGCGGTCAGGGTGGGCATCTGGATATCCGCCCCCGGTGCGGCCAGACTTTTGCGGCTTTGTAGCACCCCGCCCCGCACTACGGTGCACACGAGTGCTTCCGGCTCTGCGGTGTCCACCCGTGCCAGCAGCTTGCCGTCATCCAGCAGCAGCGTCTGCCCGGGCTGCACGCTGTGCACCAGCGCGGCAGGGCAGTGGATGCCCTGCGCGCCCAGACGCACGGTCTGCCCGGTGGTAAGGGACAGCGGCTGCGGCAGACGACCAATGCGCAATTCCGGCCCCTGCAAATCAATGAGCAGCTTTTTGACCCCGGCTTTGCGCAGCAGCGCCAGCCAGTCCTTGTGCACTGCCAGTGGGCCATGAGAAAGGTTCATGCGGATGCCGGTCATGCCGGCTTCCACCATCTGCTGCAAAAGCTTTACATCGGCACAGGCAGGGCCGATGGTTCCGTAAAAATCCATAATTCCTCCTGCAATTCGCGTTTTCTTTCTATTGTAGCATAACCGTGCAGCAAAAGATAGCCCGGCGGCGCATAAAAAAACACCGGAAGCTGATGCAAAGCCTCCGGTGTCTTTTTATGATGCCTTATGGGGTTTACTGCGATACTTTGCACCGGCGGTGTTTTCCTTGGGAATGCTCACGGAGCCGGGGTTTAAGTAAAGGTTCCCCTGCCCGAAGTCTGTCCATGCGGGCACATGAGTGTGGCCGTGGAGCAGAATGTCCCCCGGGGCAAGGGGCGGCAGATCTGCAACGAGCTGTTTACATGGGCGGATGTTTACGACACCGCCCGGTTCGCATCCGACTTCAGGGTTCGGAGCCCGGCACGGTCTGCCAAAGTTTTTTAGGCATAAAAAACGCCGCATCGTACAAAACGATGCGGCAAAAACGAAAATCTCCCCGGTAGACATTCCTACTGGTCGGGACCCGCGCACGAAGCAACAGCGACGAGTTGCGTTAGCTGATTTTTCCGCAGCCCCTTGGCGGGGCTTTGAAAAATCAGAACGCGGCCCCAACAGCTCCTCCCTGTTTCAGCCACTGGCTGCGGTCGTCGCCGTTGCACTGGTCTGATTGCTTACCCTGCCTGCGGCAGGGCCGTGCTGTTCGAATCCCTCTAGGTCCCAAAGCCAGCGCGTGACTTATGTGTATACAAAAGAAAAGCAGCAGCGTTAAAATTACGCTGCTGCTAAAAGTGGACCTAGAGGGATTCGAACCCTTGACCTCTCGGATGCGAACCGAACGCTCTCCCAGCAGTCTCGCTTTTGTGCACACCTTGCACACCGTGAGAAAAGAAAAATCAACGTATATTCGTCCATATAAAACGATCTGCCATCCCAACGGCCTTTCTTGGTCGCAAGTATGGTTTCCAATCCGCTGATTTTCAAAAGGAAGCGATTTGGGATGTAATATGGTTGGCGGACAAGTGAGCTACAGGCCCTTGAGATGGTACTCACATGGGGTTCAGATGTATCGCATCCCAATTCACAATAAAATACGATGTACCGTAAAAGCGCAACTTCTGCTCTGAATGAATGGAAGATGCGCTTTTTACATTTGACAACAAGTTATAGATTGACAATAGGACACATACACGATAAACTTTATATAGTATTATGTAGATCAGAAGGAGGCCAAACCATGAGCGTCAAGTACACTACCCCTGCCCAGCACAAGAGCAATCTCCGCAATGTGTACGGCACCTTTGCCATTGAGGGAATGACCATCAGCAAGGACACGCGCAGCAACCTTGACCGCATTGGCAGCGGTCAGGCCAGCTATCAGCAGGTCGTGAATGAACTGCGCGCAAAGTACGCGAAGAAGGGCTGATTATGTTCACGAAGTATGATGTCTACACCACAGTGCAGTCCATGTACTGCTACCCGGATACGGATGTTCTGATCAACAAGTTGAACATTCATGATAAAGCCGAGCTCAAACAGGCCGAAGAAGAATTTACGGCAGTCAAGCAGATGGCTCTGTTACAGGAGCCAATCAAGGGACGTTTTACCAAAACTCACCTGTTTCGGATTCACCGTTTCCTTTTTGAAGATGTGTACCCCTTTGCAGGACATATCCGCAAGGAACAAATCAGCAAGGGCGACACGATGTTCTACCCGCCAGACCTGATTGACCGAGAATTAGAGCGGGTGTTCAAAACTATTCACTCCAAGAAGCTGCTTGCCGAACAGGATAAAGAAAAGCAGATTCAAAATCTGTCGCAGACGATGGCAGAGCTGAACATCATCCATCCATTCCGTGAGGGAAATGGCCGCAGCATCCGTGAGCTGATTCGCTGCATGGCGTTAGAATATGGTCTGCATATTAACTGGGGCAACACTGACCGAGAGACTTTGATCAACGCTGCAATCGCTGCTGTAGATGATGATATGGCATTCTGCGATGTTCTTAGACATTGTATCGAATCGCAGAATTAGCATACGATAACCGCGAAGCGCAACTTCTATTCATCAGAGTAGGAGTTGCGCTTTTTCAATACAACTGTTATTTACCCAAGAAAATCGACCAGCCTACATGGAACATTCAAAATTTCAGATGTACTTTTTTATTGGAAATGGTATACTTGATTCGAGATATACCCTGCTCTCAGTCGTTTGCTCAAAAGGCTAGGACTACAGTTGATTTTCAATTGGTACGAAATTTTTAGTGAGAGGATGAACTGAATCTTTCTGGCAAGCCCTCCACCCTCGAAAAGTTGGCGGCACTGGCAAAGTGCGATTCCCCGGAGTGCAATCCCACCGTCTGCCGGAAAGCGAGGGATGCCCATGAACTTTGACCATGAAGAACTGATGCTGATGATGCTCTACAACACTGGCTCCCGGCTGGGGCTGATGCAGGAACTACGGCTCATGCAGTGCTATCTGATGCCCGATGAAACCGCCCTGCGCGAACTGTCTGAAGGTGTTATCGAAAAACTGAAGCTGATGACCGATGCGCAGTTTGCGGAGGTTGAGTTTCCTATGGACTGATTTTTGCCGCCTGCGGGCGGCGCACATAGAATTTTTCATTAAAGAAAAACAGCCGTTTCCGCTTAAATAAAGAGAAACAGCTGCCTTTTTCAAAAATTTGTTGTCACATGGAAATCCAGCCAAGAGTATTGGCCACTGAACTGATCAGAATGATTGCTGCGAAGACAGGGCAAAGATAGCGAATCATAAAGTTGAAAATCTTTTTGCGGCGGAACGGCTTACCGTCCATTGTGATTTCTTCTTCGATTTTTTCTACGCCGATGACACGGGATACCAGCACGCAGGTGGAAATGGCGGCGATGGGCATCATAACAGAGTTTGTCAGAAAATCGAAGAAGTCCAGAAACTGCATCCCGAACACCGTCACACCGGCCAGCGGGCCGTAGCCAAGCGCGGACAGACTGCCTAAGACAACCATGATAATACCAATGCAGGCGGTAGCCATCTGTCGGTTCCAGCCGAGTTCATCCTCAAAGGTGGAAACGGCACTCTCTGTCAAGGCAATGGAACTTGTAACAGCAGCAAAGAGAACCAACAGGAAGAACAGTACGCCTACAACGTGGCCGAACCCCATACTCTCAAATACTTTGGGGATGGTGATGAACATCAAAGAAGGGCCTGCCTGCAGGGCGTTCGGGTCACCGCCAGAGAAGGAAAACACAGCAGGAATAATCATCAGACCTGCCATGATTGCAATGGCAGTATCAAAAATTTCGACATTTTCCGTGGATTCCTCAATGGAAACATCCTTTTTCATATAGGAGCCGAAGGTCACCAGAATGCCCATGGCAATGGACAGAGAGTAGAACATCTGCCCCATGGCGGTGACAACAGTCATCCATGAAAAGTTTGCAACGTTGGGAATCAGGAAATACTTGACACCGGCCAATGCGCCCGGACGGGTGACCGAGTAAATAGCTATGACCACAGATAACACCACCAGAACAGGCATCATCAGTTTGGACACACGTTCCACACCATTGCGAACACCGGCAAAAATGATGGCCAGCGTGAAAACCGTAAAGATGAGAAAACACACCTCGGCAGACTGGCCGCTGGAAATAAAAGCGGAAAAATAGCCATCCTGTGCTAACTCACTGCCGTGTCCACTGACATAGGCGGAAAGATAACGGATGACCCAGCCACCGATGACCGAATAGTACGGTACAATCAGAATGGGAATGATGGCATTGATCCATCCACCAAACTTCAGCTTGCCGCTCTTGCCAAATGCTCCGAAAGCGCCGACCGGGCTCTTTTTGGTCATGCGGCCCAGCGCGGTTTCTGCCATGATCATGGTGTAACCAAAAGTAACGGCCAGCACAATGTACACCAGCAGAAAAATACCGCCGCCATATTTTGCGGCCAGATACGGGAAACGCCAGATGTTGCCAAGGCCCACGGATGCGCCGGCAGCAGAAAGAACAAAGCCGATCTTACCGGAAAAGTCGCTTCGCTTGGGTTGTTGTGAATCCATAGTAACACACTCCTATCCTTTTTTCTTATCCACAAACAGGATTAGTGTATCATAAATTTTACAGAGATACAATATTTCGTATCACAATACATTCCCCTGCGGGCAACTATAAAACGGTTGCCCGCTGTTTTTATCTGCAACGAGCTGTTTACATGGGCGGATGTGTACGACACTGCCAACCACGATGAACGCCGTGCCATCTTGCAGCAATTCATCAAGGAGATTCGCGTCCGAAAAGACTATGAGATCTCGATTACGCTGAACGCCAGCTTCAACCAAGTGGAGCAGCTCAAGTCTGTATCAATCTACGATGGTGCGGAAATTTTTGAAGAAATTTCCGAGAAGGGGGCATAAAAGCGATGCACTTGCCCGCAGAACTCTGCAAAATGCAAAGAAAGAAGCGTGAAACCGATGGATTTTCAAAAAGTACATGGATGACCCCACCCGGTTCGCATCCGACTTCAGGGTTCGGAGCCCGGCACAGTCTGCCAAAGTTTTTTAGGCATAAAAAACGCCGCATCGTACAAAACGATGCGGCAAAAACGAAAATCTCCCCGGTAGACATTCCTACTGGTCGGGACCCGCGCACGAAGCAACAGCGACGAGTTGCGTTAGCTGATTTTTCCGCAGCCCCTTGGCGGGGCTTTGAAAAATCAGAACGCGGCCCCAACAGCTCCTCCCTGTTTCAGCCACTGGCTGCGGTCGTCGCCGTTGCACTGGTCTGATTGCTTACCCTGCCTGCGGCAGGGCCGTGCTGTTCGAATCCCTCTAGGTCCCAAAGCCAGCGCGTGACTTATGTGTATACAAAAGAAAAGCAGCAGCGTTAAAATTACGCTGCTGCTAAAAGTGGACCTAGAGGGATTCGAACCCTTGACCTCTCGGATGCGAACCGAACGCTCTCCCAGCTGAGCTATAGGCCCATATTTAGGGGCGTGACGCGGTTGGGCGACCAACCGACATACTCCCCATTTGAATGCCCACAACTCTGTGGGGCACAAAAGCGATACGCTTGCACTCCCAACTGAGCTATAGGCCCATATTGATGAATGTATGTCGGATGACTTGATTAGTTTACCTCTTTTTTCCGAGTTTGTCAAGCATTTGGCTGGGAAGTTTCAAAAAGCAGTGCTTCTGCTTCCGTGGCATCCCCGAAAATTTTTCTTTCTGGACGTCACCCTCGGCTGAGGCAAACGCGGACATACAAACAGCGCCCGGAAGGTTCTGCCGCCTTCCGGGCGCTGTATTCTTATTCTTATTCCACGGTCACGCTCTTGGCAAGGTTGCGGGGCTTATCGACGTCGCAGCCGCGCAGAACCGCCATATAGTAGGCAAAGAGCTGCAGCGGCACAATGAGCTGCAGCGGCATGAGCAGGTCGTCGTAATCATCCAGCCGCACCACATAATCCGCCACACCCTCCGGCACTACGGCATCCTTCGTCGTGAAGAGCAGGACCTTTGCGCCCCGGCTCTTGGTCTCCTTGGCGTTGGAGATGGTCTTTTCGTAGACCTGCTTCTGGGTCGCCAGCGCGATGACCGGCACCCCGTCGGTGATGAGGCTGATGGTGCCGTGCTTGAGTTCTCCGGCAGCGTAGGCGTCCGAGTGGACGTAGCTGATCTCCTTCAGCTTCAGGCTGCCCTCCAGCGAGAGGGAGTAATCGAACCCGCGCCCGATGAAGAAGCAGCTCTGGGTGTTGACGAACCGGCTGGCGAGGTACTTGATCTGCTCACAGTCGGCCAGACGGGGCTTGATGACCTCGCTGGCGCGGAGCAGCTCGGCGGTCAGGCGGCGGATCTCAGCTTCCGTCTGCTCCCCGCGGGCCAGCGCCAGCCGGAAGGCAAACAGGTAAAGCACGCACATCTGCACCGTGTAGGCCTTGGTGGATGCCACGGCGATCTCCGGCCCCGCATAGGTGTAGAGCACATGATCCGCCGCGCGGGCGATGGAGCTGCCCACCACGTTAACGATGGCCAGCACCGGCACACCCCGGCTCTTGGCCAGCTTGAGGGCGGCCAGCGTGTCGCTGGTCTCGCCGGACTGGCTGATGATGATGACCAGATCGTTGGGCCGCAGGATCGGGTTCCGGTAGCGGAACTCGCTGGCGATGTCCACCTCGGCGGGGACGCGGGCCAGCGCTTCGATGGCCGCCTTGCCCACCATGCCCGCGTGCATGGCGGTGCCGCAGGCGACCAGATGGATGGTGCCGATGCCCCGCAGCATCTCGTCCGACAATTCCGGAATGCGCAGATCCGGCAGACCGTTCTCCACGCGGGGGCTGACCGTCGCCGTGATCGCGGCGGGCTGCTCGTTGATCTCCTTGAGCATAAAGTGCGGATAGCCGCCCTTTTCAGCCGCTTCCATGTCCCAGTCGGCGGTCAGCACCTCCCGCTCCACCGGCTCGGCGAACTCGTTGTAGAATTGGATGCTCCCAGCGGTCACCACGGCCAGATCGCCCTCTTCGAGGACGCTGTACTTCCGAGTATACTTCAGCAGAGCCGGGATATCCGACGCCACAAAGTTTTCGCCCTCACCCCAGCCGACGATGAGGGGACTCTCCCGCTTGACGGCAAAGACGGTATCGGGGAAATCCTTGAACAGCACGGCCAGCGCGTAGCTGCCCCGCACCATGCCCAGCGCTTCGTGGAGCGCTTTCAGCGGTTCGCCCTCATAGCAGTTGTCGATGAGTTTGACGAGCACTTCCGTATCCGTCTCGCTCTCGAAGGTGTAGCCCTTCGCCATGAGCCGCTCTTTCAGGATGCCGTAATTTTCAATGATGCCGTTGTGGACGATGCTCACCCGCGGGGTGGAGTGGGGGTGGCTGTTCACGTCGCTGGGCTCGCCATGGGTGGCCCAGCGGGTGTGTCCGATGCCGCAGCGGCTTTCGGCCAACGCCTGAAGCTCCAGCTTTTGCCGCAGCTCGGCAAGGCGGCCCTTGCTCTTGACCACCCGGATGCCGTCCTCCAGCGCCAATGCGACGCCGGCGGAGTCATACCCGCGGTATTCCAGCTTCTCCAAGCCGTCCAGCAGAACATTCTGCGCGTTGCGCTTGCCCACATAACCAACAATGCCACACATACAAAATACCTCCAGACCGACAGCCCGGCGCAGAATGCGCACAGTGCGGCTGTCAGCTTTCCTAGTTCATTTTATGTTTTTGTATGGCTTTCGTTCAAGGGGATCTGTTGCGGTATCACTGCCGTTTTTTGCCCCTCTTTGCGGCTGGTATAGCCCATTCAACCGGAGAAACATCCGCCGAAATTTTCGATGATTCCTCTCCTCGTCACCCTCGCGGCTGTCACCCGCGTGGCCCGGCGCTTGGCGTCAACGAAAAGCAGCATTCCTTCTTTCAAGTAAATTCAACTCCCCCAGCCACGGCTATGCTGCGTCAGCCCCCTCTTAGAGGGAGGTGGCATTGCGCAGCAATGACGGAAGGAGTTACTTCCCCAGCATCTTATGCAACTTCGGCTGCCAGACGAGGCGGTAGAGCTGCAATAAATTATGGATCGCGCGGTCATACAACAAAAAAGCCACGTTGCCCATGGCCAGCGTCGCCAGCGAGACCGCCAGCGCCGTGGTGCGCAGCTCCTGCGAGATGCTGCCCGCCGGGACCAACAGCAGCACCAGCCCGTACATGGCCAGCACGGCCCCGTTGCAGAGCAGCAGCTTGCACGTCCCCCGCAGGAGCTTGGGGCGGATGCGCTCCAGCTTCGGTTTGACCAGCGGATAGTATCCCAGCAGGAAGACGAAGACGAGGGCCACTTCCTTGTCCGGCACGAAGAGCAGACTGAGCATACTCACCGCGCCGTAGGCCGTCAACGCCATCTTCATCCCGCACTCCATACAGACCGTCGCGATCAGCAGACTTGCCACGGCGGGCGCGATGAACATCAGCACCGGCACCACCGCCCCCAGCAGCATCAGCGCCACGCAGAGGGCCGCTGCCATGCCGCAGTAGGCCATGGCCCAGCTCTTGCGGCCCTTCACGGCAGCTCCCAGCGTACCGGCTGGTTCTCGGCGTCCAGCGGATCGACCGCGTGGCGCAGACCGAGGATCATGATGTTGTCGATGAGCGATTTGTTCAACTTTACATCTAACATACTGTAGGCACGGACAAGGTCGTTTGCTGCGGCCAGCGCCTGACGCCGCGCATTTTCCAGCGCCTCTTCCTTTCCGTTGATGCCGTTGACCAGAAAGACGTTGTAGCGGCCCACCTTGCGGTCGTCCTCCACGCGGGCAGCCTTTTCCAGCAGATAGAACACCCGGCCGATGCAGCTGCCGATGTAGCGCATACTCTTGCGCTGGCTGGGGTCATCGGTGGCGAGGGTGGAGTAAAGCGCGCCGTAGATGTTGCTCATAGGTTCGGCGGCGACGGTGTAGTTGTTGGCGTTCAGGTTCATCTGGACCACCGCCTGCTCCTGTTCCTGCCCGAACAAGCGTTCCATCGCAGGATTTTCCTTGACCGCCTTTTCATAGGCTCCGCGCAAAAGGGCGCGGTCCACGGCGCGGCGCAGCCGACCCCGGAGGGGCAGCTCGTCCCACCGGCGTGCAGTTTATGCCACCCCAGCATGACTTCCACCTGTGCCGCCAGCCGGATGCCCTGCGTCTGGCACATCATCTGCTTGCGGCAGAGGTTGCCGGGCAGCCGCTGGGCCTTGCAGGTGGCGGGGCGGCCCGCCAAGCTGTCCGCCAAAAGGGCGAACAGAACGCCATTGTGCTGCTGCAGCCGGCACGAGTAGAGCCCGTAGCTCCGGTACATCTGCCAGCGCACCCCCCGCAGATACCATAAATAGGTATTGTAATCGCGGATGGTAAGCTCCGGAAGATAGGGCCTCATGCGTCCTTCCATTGCCGTCCTCCCTTTCCCGCAGCCAAAATGCTGCACATTCTTACAGTGGTACAAGTATACCCTTTTTCGTCACTTTATTCAACTGACGAATTGTAAAAGATTCGCCTCCCGTCCGCCCCGGAAAAACAGCAGCCGCACCAAACTTTTCGGTCCGGTGCGGCTGCAAAGTATTACTTTTGCTTATTTTTTCTCAAAATGGGTGCGCTTGCCGTCGAAGCCCTGCTTGGGCATGGGCTTTGCCTTGTGCTCAAACTTGGGGGTCTCGTAGTACATATACAGCTGGCAGGGGATCATGCCGTTGTACATCTTGCGGCGCTTGTTGGCCCGCTTGCCGTAGTGGCTCTCGAACTCCATATCGGCGGTGATGGCATACACGCCCGCGCAGGGGTGTGCCTCCATCTGGCGGCCCAGCGTCCGGGCCAGCTTGGCGGCACCTTCGATGGTGCTCATCCGCTCGCCGTAGGGAGGATTCGTCAGGACGATGGCTTCGGCCTTTGCCTCGAAGTCCGACACATCCGCCACCTCGAAGTGGCAGCGCTTTTCCACACCGGCCAGCTTGGCGTTGGCGTTGGCCAGCGCCACGGCGGCGGGGTCGATGTCATAGCCAAAGGCTTCGAAGCCCACATCCAGCTTGGACTCGGCCAGCGCCTTCTGGCGCTGCTGGGCCCAGATGGCCGCCGGAACGAAGCTGTAGCGCTCGGCGGCGAAGCGGCGCTTCAGGCCGGGGGCGATGTTCATGGCTTTCTGGGCTGCTTCGATCAGCAATGTGCCGCTGCCGCAGAAGGGGTCTTCCACAAGGCTGTCGCGGCGGACCCGGCCAAGGTCGGCGATGGTGGCCGCCAGCGTCTCCCGGATGGGGGCCTCCATGGCATTGCGCCGGTAGCCGCGCTTGTGCAGCCCGTCGCCGGTGGTATCCAGCATGATCTCGCAGACATTTTTCCGCAGCATGAAGCGGATCTTATACTCCGCGCCGGTCTCCGGCAGAACGGAGGTGTGGTGCTTGGTCATCAGCCGCTTGACCACAGCCTTTTTGATGATGCTCTGGCATGCGGGCACGCTGGTGAGCTGGCTGTTCAGGGACGAACCGGTGACCGGGAAGGCCGCATCTGCGGGCAGGAACTCCTCCCACGGGATCGCGTACACGCCGTCGAACAGTTCATCGAAGGTGGAAGCCGGATAGGTGTTGAGCAGCAGCATCACCCGCTCCACCGTGCGCAGGTTCAGGTTCGCCGCCGCGATCATCTCCGGCCCGCCGGAAAAGGTCAGGCGGCCATCGCTGACCCGGATATTTTCCGCGCCGATGCGGCGCAGCTCAAAGTTCGCCGTTGCCTCGCAGCCAAAGAAGCAGGGCGCGATCAGTTCAAATTTTGCAGACATTCTTGGGTTTCCTTTCAGCGGCCGCGGCGGGAGCGCGGTGCATAACCGCCGCCGCGGCGGTTGTTGGTCTCGTGGTCGAGGTCGGCCATCTTCTCTTCGCTCTGGCTCTTGAAGCGGCTCATCATATCCTCAAAGCTCAGGTTATCGCTCTTGGCCGGGGCCTTGGGCTGCCACACGCGGGGAGCTGCCTCACGGGCCGGGCCGCGCCCACCTTCCCGCGGGGGGCGTGGCCCCCGCTGTCCGCCAAAATGGCCGCCCTCGCGGGGGCCGTTGGGGCGTGCGCCGCCGGGGCGGGGGCCGCGGTCACGGCCAGCCGGACGCGGCGGGGGCGGCAGCAGCCGCTTGATGGACAGCGCAATTTTGCCGTCCGGTGCCACATTGATGACCTGCACCTTCACGGTATCACCGTCGTGCAAAACGGTTGCGATGTCCTGCACATATTCATTGGACACTTCGGAAATGTGGACCATGCCCACCCGGCCCTCCGGCAGCGCAACAAAAGCGCCGAAAGGCTTTACGCCGGTGACACGGCCTTCAAATACGTTCCCTACCTCAATCGCCAAAACTCAATACTCCTTGCTCTCTTTTTTGGTGGCTGCCCCGGTGTTGGCCGCAAAGCCGCCCGGAGCCGTCCGGCCCCGTTTCTCAGTTGCCGGTCACATCCACGAAGATGCGCTCGTTGGGGGCCGCATAATTGTAAGAATCACGGGCGACCCATTCGGTCACATCGTCCGCGTCGCCGCTGAGGATGCGCTGCAGCTCCTCGTTTTTGGTCTGCTGCTGTTCGATCTGCTCGTTCAGGGTCTGCAGCTCTGCGCGTTTGGAGCTGATGGCTACCTGATTGGAGATGTACGCTGCCAGCATACTGAGCAGCAGCAAGAAAAAGAACAGCCGGAACACCGTGCGCAGCACAGTATTCTTCTTGCGTTTTTTGCGGCCGGGATTCGTCATAACTCAGTGCCCCCTGAAATCAGCAGGCCCGATGCGCCTGTACTCTTACTTTGATACGTTAGAATTATACAACATCCGCTGTGGTCTTGGCAAGTTCTTTTTTGGGTTTTTTGCGGCCCGTTTTGCGCGTTTGCGCTCACGGGCGCGGTTTTCCCGTGCCGCGCGCCCAGCCGCCCACCGGGCAGCAAGCAAATGCACCGGTGCCCACAGCATCTTCCGGGCAAACTGCATCGGCCCGCGCAGCAGCTTGTGCGCCGCCGCTGCGGCCAGAACCGCCGCCGCCAGCTGATACCACCGCAGCACTCCGCCCGCGCTCAAGGCCGCCGCGTAGCTTTGCAGCCCCAGCAGCAGCGCCCCCACCAACAGCACGTCCGGCAGGAACGCAGCCCGCCCCTTTTCGGGGAACAGGGCCCGCGCCCCGCCGAGGGCCGCCCCCAGCGCCGCACAGGCGGCCATTTCCTGCCCGACAAGGGTGATGTCCAGCGCCGGAGCCATCAGCGGAGCAGACGGCGCAGGAAGCCGCCCGGCGTGCGCTCAGCGGTATACTCCAGCGCGTCGATGCGGCCGGTGAGCCGCACTTCCCCGCTTTCGAGGTTCAGGCTGGTCACGCTCAGCTCAGCCCCGGCAAGGTGGAGCACCCCTTTGCTCGTCTCGATGGCGGCGCTGTCGGCGTCGCACCGCAGCACCCGCTTCACCCCGGTCAGGGTCAGCTTGCTGCGGCTCTCCAAGATCAGGTCATGGGGCACGGCGGGGGTCTTTTCGGTCGTTTTTGTCATGGCGCAGTTCTCCTTCTGAATCCAGCGTATGCAGATCCCGAAGCGAGTATGTGTCCTGTGACAGGCTTGCCCTTTCCATCACGCTGCGCGTGCCGGCTCTCCCAAAGGCCGCGCTTTATTCGGAAATGATTTCGTACATCTCCCGCGCCACGTCCTTGGTGCGGGGCTCGATGTCGGAGAGCACCTTCACCTTGATGGGCCGGTTGCCGAAGGTGACCTCGATGATGTCCCCTTCCTTGACGGCTTGGCTGGCCTTGGCGATCTTGCCGTTGATGAGGATGCGGCCCGCGTCGGCCACCTCGTTTGCCACGGTGCGGCGCTTGATCAGCCGCGAAACTTTCAGGTATTTGTCTAATCTCATAGGTTCCTCCAAAGAAAAACCGCCGGAACCATCTGCGGCCCCGGCGGCAAAAATCGAACTTACAGGGTGTCCTTCAGAGCCTTGCCCGGCTTGAACACGATGCTGCGGGAAGCAGCGATGGTGATGGGCTCGCGGGTGCGGGGGTTGATGCCCTGACGCTCTGCGCGCTCACGGACTTCGAAGGTGCCGAAGCCGGAAATGGTGATCTTCTCACCCTCTGCCATCGCCTTGCTCAGGGCGTCGAATGCGGCGTTGACAGCCAGTTCTGCGCTCTTCTTGCTCATCTCGGTGTTTGCCGCAACCTGTGCGATCAGATCAGTCTTGGTCATAATAGTAAACCTCCACAAAATTGTACTCGTCATTTTCTATCTATCGGAGCAGGCGTTTCGGCCTGATACCCGTTCGATCACGTTTGGTCTGCCAGCAGCTCGTCCCGGAACCGCTTGGAGGCAAAGGTCAGCGCCTCTTCGGCGTCCAGCCCTGCCAGCCGGATGGCGTTGACGGCAGCAAAAAGCAGCTCCCCCGCCTGTTCGGCGTTCGGGGCCGGTGCCGCGTCCCAGTCCTGTTCGGCCTGTTTCAGGGCAGCCGCTGCGTCCTCGGCGGTCGTGACGCCAAGACCCCGGCCCGCTGCCCGCTTCTGCAGCTTCTGGGCGCGCATCAAGGCGGGCAGGGTCGCGGGCACGGTGTCCAGCTCATCGGCCAGCGTGCGGCGGCCCTTTTCCTTATTTTTGAGCGCATCCCAGCCATTTATTCCGGCGTTTTCCGCCGCCGAGGAGGTGAAGATGTTCGGGTGGCGGAAGACCAGCTTCTCGCACACCTCGCGGCAGACCTGCTCGAAATCGAACCGGCCCCGCTCCTCCTCCATGACGGTGTGGAACGCCACCTGCATCAGCACATCACCCAGCTCTTCCCGCAGCATGGCCGCGTCGTCGGCATCGATGGCTTCCAGCACCTCGCAGGTCTCCTCCAAAAAGTTCTTCCGAATGGACTGATGCGTCTGCACCTTGTCCCACGGGCAGCCCGCTTCCGGGTCCCGCAGGATGCGGATGATCTGGATGAGGTCTTCCGCCGTATAGTGTTCGCGCTCCGGCCAATCCTGCATGGGTGGTGTTCCTTTCTGCTCCAAAAGTAGGGCTTTATTGTATCGCAGAATCCGCCTTTTTTCAAGGGGACAAGCCCATTTTCCGACCATTCGCCCGAAATGTTTCCAGATTTTTCACACTTTGGCACAAAAACGGGCGGCATCCCACGGGGACACCGCCCGGTCTGGGCTTTGATTTTCCGGTTTTGGTCACAGCTGTGCGCCGCACTTGTTGCAGAACAGCGCATCCTCCGAAACGGGAGCGCCGCACTGGGGGCAGGTCTTCTTTTCTGCCTTCTGCTCCGGCTCGATGGGGAACTCGATGGTCGTGCTCTCGGCCGCAGCGGGGGCCTCCGGCTCTGCGGCAGCTTCCGCCGCCGGGGTGTCGAGGCTGGCACGCAGATCGGCCAAATCCTTCTCGATGGCATCGATCATCTCGATGTACTTATCGACGAGGGGCTGGTTTTCCTCATTGCCCTTGGCGAGGCTGTAGACCAGTGCGCCCAGTTGGCGCTGCGCCTTGGCGAGCTTGGTCTGCTCGTTCACGATCTTTGCCTGCGTTTTGCCGCGCTCAGCCAGATCCATGGCTGCATTCCTGCCTTTTTCGGCGTATTCCAGACCCATTTCCTTGAGCTTATTAAAATCCATAATAGACACCTCTCTCAGCGGAGGGTCTTTCCCTCCTGTGCTTTCCGGATGATGGCCCCATTATAGCGCACTCCACCGCTGATTGCAACGAATCTGCCGCAAGTTTTACAGTTTCGTGCGGATTTGGAAACAGTTTTTTCGCATTTGCACAAAAGGCGGACGAAGGGTCGTCAGTTCACCTCACCGCCGTAGAACTCCCGCAGCATACTGTCGGTGGGCAGCAGGTCCAGCGGCAGGGGTGCCACATGCTCGAAGCGGCGGGCCGTCTCGTCCCACAGCTCGGCGTTATGGCCCTCCAGCACGAACTGGCGGCGCACCTTCTGCAAAAGCTGGGCGATGAGGCCCATCTCGTAGGTGAAGGAAGTGTCCAGCAAAAAGTCCGCCGTGGTCTTGAAACCCTTGATATACCGCGTCTCGCCGTCCATCACCCGGTCCCACATGGCAAGGGTCTTTTCGGGGCTGCGGCCGCGGGCGGCAGCGTCCCGCAGGGTGCGGCGGCACAGGCGGATGTCCTGCGTGTTAATGACCCGGCGGCCGTCGATGCAGTATTCCTCCCGCAGTCCGGCATAGATGCGGTACACTTCCTCGCCGGGGACGAGGCTGGTCAGCTCCGGGTTGAGGGCGTGGATGCCCTCAACGATGCAGACGCCGCCCTGCAGATCGACGGCTTCCGTCTCGTCCGAGCGCTTTTCCTGCGTGAAATCGTAGATGGGCAGACGGGTCTTCCCCGTCTCGCTCAGCTCATGCAGACACTGCTTGATGAGGGGCAGATCCATGGTATCGGGGTTCTCGTAGTCCAGCGTGCCGTCGGGCAGCCGGGGGTAGAACTCCGCGCCCCGGAAAAAGTTGTCGAGGCTGACCACATGGGCCGGTGTTCCCTGCCGGACGAGTTCCTCGGCCAGCTTATGCGCCGAGGTGGTCTTGCCGCTGGCCGACGGGCCGGTGAGCATGACGATCTTGGTGCCGGAAAAGCGGACTTTCTCCGCCGCGTAGCGCACCCGCTGGCGGTAACTGCGCTCGCTCAGTTCGGCAAGCTGCTCCGGGCTGCGGGCTGCGATGTTGTACAGATCAATCTCTACCAGACGTTTCGGGACCCAAATCGTGATCATAAAAATCAGCCACTCCTTTTTTCCGTTCCAGAACCTCCGCAAAGCGCTGGATGTATTCGGTCGGATACTTAAAGTTGAAGATGCGCTGCATCCGTTTCCCGCCGTCGGCCACCAGCTTGGTGCTGCCGCCCGCGCCCGCGGAAAGGATGGTCTGGACTTCCTCCATGATATAGATGTTGTAATACCCTTCGTGGCCCGGCTTGCACCAGCCCACGTTTTCGAGGTTCTGCAGGGTGTTCTTCTGGCGGTAGAGGTAGTAGGGCCGGTAGCCCGCCTCCGCCAGCAGATGACATTTTTCCAGCATAGCGGCGACGTCGGCGTAGTCGTTCTCTTTCTGGTCCTCGATGACGATGCGGGAAGCCCGCTTGAGGGTCAGGGTATGGACGGTGATGTTCTCCGGGTCCAGCGCGATGGCCTGACGGAGACTGTGCTCAAAGCCTTCCACCGTGTCGCCGGGCAAACCCGCGATGAGGTCCATGTTGATGTCGTCGTGGCCCGCCCGCCGGGCGTCGGCGTAGCAGTCCAGAATGTCCTGCGCCGAGTGCTTCCGGCCGATGTTCGCCAGCACCTCGTCCGAGAAGGTCTGGGGGTTGATGGAGATCCGGGTAGCCCCGTACTCCTTGATGACCGCCAGTTTTTTGGCGTCGGTGCAGTCGGGGCGGCCCGCTTCCACGGTGTACTCCACCACCTTGGAGAGGTCGAAATTCTCCCGCACGGTGCCCATGAGCTGCCGCAGTTGATCTGCCGAAAGGCTGGTGGGGGTGCCGCCGCCGATGTAGATGCTGCACAGCCGCAGCCCCGCCTTTTCGGCCTGAGCCCGGATCTCCTGCACCTCGCGGCAGAGGCAGTCCACATAGGGCTGCACCAGCTCGCGGTCCCGGTCAAGGTTGCAGCTCACGAAGCTGCAATAGCTGCACCGGGAGGGGCAGAACGGGATGCCGAGGTAAAGGCTGTAGGTCTTGGGCTCGCTGCCGAGGCGCAGGATGGGCTCCTGTAGATCGGCAATGGCCTTGGCCATCCGATACTTCTGCTCCGAGCAGTCGAACCGGTCAAGGAAGAAGCGGTCGATCTCCGCTTGGCTCCACCCCGCCGCCCGCTTGTCGTGGACGAGGCGGACCGGCCGCACGCCGGTCATCTTGCCCCACGGCGGGCGGATGCCCGTCCAAGCCCGCAGCAGGTCATAGGTCAGGCTGGCAAGGGCAAAGGCTTCGGTCTCGCCGTCCGGCCCCGGCAGCGGGGCGGATGCTGCCTTCTCCCCGCCGTGCTCGTGCACCCGCGCGAAGAGGCCGTCCGCCCTGCGTTCCGCCCAGACGCAGTCCTCGCCGTCCTCCGGCGGGGTCAGCGTAAGGGGAGCCATGGGGTAAAACAGCCGGACAAGGTGCTCGACCTCGTACCCAGATGCCAGCCCTGTGATATAAATTTTCATGTTATTCCGCCTTTTTATGCGTTCCGCAGTGCATTTCGGATATAGAAATTGTTCTCCAGCTCCTCGCCGTAGGTAGAGAAATCCCCGTGGCCGGGCAGAAGCTGGGTCTCCTTGGGGATGGGCAGGGCCGCGAACTTGCGCAGACTCTCGTCCATTTTGCGGCTGCTGCCGCCTTCAAGGTCGGTGCGGCCGATGCTGCCCTGAAAGACCGTATCCCCCACGAAGAGATATGTGCTGCACAGCAGCACGACGCTGCCCTCGGTGTGGCCGGGGGTGTGCCACACGGTGAAGGTCAGCTCATCCACCGTGAGGTTGCCGCCCTCCTCGTAGCCAAAATCGGCACCTTTCAGGGGGAAGAACTGGGTGCCGCCGCAGTCGGCGGGCTCGCACCAGACCTTTGCGCCCCACTCGCGGCTGAGGGCGCCCGCGCTGCCCACATGGTCGTAGTGGCCGTGGGTGCACAGGATATGGGTCAGCACTGCGCCCTTCTCCCGCAGGATCTTATCATACTCCTGCACCTCGGCGGCGGGGTCGATGATGACCGCGTGATCTGCCTCGGTGATGAGCAGGAAGCTGTTGGTATAAAACGGCGCAGCGCCGATCAGATGAAATGCCTGCATGATACGCTCCTTTTACTCCTTCTTTTTCCACTCGTCGGTGTCGATGACGATGGTACAGGGGCCCTCGTTCACCAGCGCCACCTGCATGTCGGCCCCGAACTCTCCGTGCCGGACTTCCTTCAGCCCCTGCCGACCCATTTCAGCGAGGAACATCTCGTAGGCATCCACCGCCAGCGGGGCCTTGGCCGCGTGGATGAAGCTGGGCCGGAAGCCCTTCTTGGTGTCGCCGTAAAGGGTGAACTGACTGACCACCAGCGCCGAATACCCAAGATCCTTGGCGCTGAGGTTCAGCTTGTCGTTTTCATCCTTGAAGATGCGCAGCCCCGCGCATTTTTCGGCCAGCTTGGGCACGATGTCCAGCGTGTCGGTATCCCGGACGCCCAGCAGGATGACGAGGCCGGGGCCGATGGCACGGGGTTCGCCCCCGTTGACCCGGACACTGGCCGATGAAACGGCCTGAATGACTGCACGCATATTAACTCCTTGTGACCTTGAGCACATCCTTGATCTTGGAAAGGCGGGCCACCACCCGGTTGAGGTGCTCGGTGTTGTTGATGCCGATGGTCAGGCTGACCACGGCACAGTTGTTTTCCACCTGACGGGCGTTCATCGTGTAGATGGGCACCCGGATATCGGCCAGTGCGCTCAGCACATCCCGCAGCAGCTCATTGCGGTCCAGCGCCACGATCTCAAGGCCGGCCTTGTAGCTGTCCTTCACGCTGTCGGCCCAGTAAGCCTTGACCCAGCGGGGGGCGTTGGTGGGGTCCTTCATGCTGGCGATGGCGTTCACGCAGCTCTGCTTGTGGATGGAGACACCGAAGCCACGGGTAATGAAGCCCACGATGGGGTCGCCGGGCAGCGGCGAGCAGCACTTGGCAAACTTGATGGGGGTGTTGTCGAAGCCCTCCACCACCACACCGTCCGTGGCGTGGACACGGCTCAGGTCTACCTTGGCCAGTTGTTCGCTCTTGTCTTCCTCGCTCTTGCGCTTCTGCCACTCCTCTTTCAGCTTGGGCAGACAGTTGGCGATGGTGATGCCGCCGTAGCCGATGGCCGCATACAGCTCCTCGGCGTTGTTCTGGCGCAGGCGGCGGCAGCAGCTGCTGATAAATTCATCCAGCTCGTCGTCCGGGATGAAGATCATTTCCCGGCGCAGCTCGCGGGCCAGCGCATCGCGGCCCTGCTGGATGTTCTCCTCCCGGCGCATCTTCTTGAACCAGTTGCGGATCTTGCTCTTGGCCTCGCTGGTGCGCACGATCTTGAGCCAGTCGCGGCTGGGGCCCTTGTCCGCCGGGCCGAGGATGACCTCGATGATCTCGCCGGTGGACACGATGTGGTCGATGGGGACCATCCGGTTGTTGACCTTGCAGCCCACCATCCGGTTGCCGACGGCGGAGTGGATGGCATAGGCGAAATCGATGCAGGTGGCCCCGGCGGGCAGGTTAATGACATCGCCCTTCGGGGTGAAGGCGAAGACCTCTTCGGGCAGCAGGTCGCTCTTCAGATCATGCAGCAGGTTGCCGGAATCCTCGCTGACGCGCTGATTTTCCAGCAGCTGACTGACCCACGCCAGCCGCTCGTCCAGCTTGTCGTGGCCGTCAAGGCCCTCTTTGTACTTCCAGTGAGCCGCCACGCCGTACTCAGCCTGTTCGTCCATCTTGCGGGTGCGGATCTGCACCTCAAAGGGGATGCCCTCGTGGCCGATGACGGTGGTGTGAAGGCTTTGGTAGCCGTTGGGCTTGGGGGTGGAAATATAGTCCTTGAAACGGTTGGGAAGCGGGTGGTACATATCGTGGATCAGGCCCAAAGTGCTGTAGCACTCGGCCAGCGTATCCAGAATGATGCGGACCGCATAGATATCATAGATCTCGTCGAAGGACTTATTCTGCATGATGGTCTTGCGGTAGATGCCGTAAATGCTCTTGACGCGGCGCTTGATGGTGGCCCCTTCGATGCCGCTTTCCTCCAAGCGGCGCTCAATGACACCCGACACCCCGGCAAGGAACTCCTCGCCCGCCCGCTCGCTCAGCATCTTGCTGATCTCGTTGTAGCCCACGGGGTCGAGGTAATGGAGGCTGCGGTCTTCCAGCTCCTCCTTCACGTTCAGGATGCCCAAGCGGTTGGCGATGGGAGCGTAGACCTCCATGGTCTCGCGGGCCTTATCCCGGCGCTTCTGCTCCGGCCAAGCGTCGCCGGTGCGCATATTGTGCAGCCGGTCGCAGAGCTTGATGATCATGACCCGGACATCCCGGCTCATGGCCAGCAGCATCTTGCGCAGGTTCTCGGCCTGTAACTCCTCGATGTTGGAGAATTGGATCTTGGTCAGCTTGGTAACACCGTCCACCAGCAGGGCCACTTCCTCGCCGAAAGCGGCTTTCAGGTCGTCCAGCGTGGTGGGGGTATCCTCCACCACATCGTGCAGCAAAGCCGCCGCGATGCTCTCGGTATCCATGCCGAGGTCCAGCACCAAGCGGGCCACCGCAAGCGGATGGCAGATATAAGGCTCGCCGCTGCGGCGGCAGACGCCCTTGTGGGCCTCGTTGGCAAGGTCATATGCCTTTTTGATCATCTCCATGTTGTAGGCTTTGCCGCTGGCATGGATCGCCTCCACCAGCTTTTCCCACGTGATGATCTCCGGGCGCACCTCACTGGGCAGGGCAGCCTCCGGCGCGTCGGCGGGCAGAGCCGTGGCCGCTACCGTGGCCATTTCCGGCACCGGCTGGTGCAGATGGGTCTTTGCAGAATAGGAATCCTCCGGCTTGACCGGGTCCAGCATACTTTTTCCCTCTGGCATCTTATCGTTCCTCCAGACATTTCAAGATGGGCGCATCGGCAAGGTTCTTCTTGCCCTCGGCGGGCACCAGTTCCCAGAACTTTGCCCCGCTGCGCTCGCGGACCGCGATGAGCCCCACCTGTTCGAGGGCCGTGATCGCGACTAGAATTTTACCGGTGTTTTCCTCTCCCAGTTTTGCGAACAGGGGCTGCAGGTCCTCGGCGTGCCAGCGCCGGGCCTGTAATTCGCGATACACCGTGATGATATCGCTCCGTTCCGGGGCGATCCTTGCTTTTTGTTCTGCCGAAAGCGGGGTGCCGCGGCGCAGCGCTTGGACCAGCGCCGTCTGCTCGGCGGCAGCGTTGCCGAAACCCGCCGGGTGCAGCTCCAAGATCCGGCCCGAAAGCTGGGCCCCACGGAGCGATTCGTAGACCGAGAGGTTCACTGCCGCATCCACGACATCGCCCATGGTGTAGGGCAGCTGCTCCGGGGGCATCCCGAACCAGACCGCGTAGATGCTGGCGTTTCCCTGCCGCAGACGGAGGCGGCAGTGCTTGCCCTCGGAGACGGAGAAAATGCCGTCGATGACGGCCTTTTCCAGCACGAAGACCGGGGTCGGGTTCTCCGCCCCATAGGGGGCCAGCTGCTCCAGCCGGCGCACCGACTCCACCGTGATGCGGTCGAGGTGGATGGACAGGTCACATTCCAGCGGCGGCGTGAAGAGCACCGCGCATTCCCGCGCGGCCCACTCGTTCAGGCGGCGGCGCAGTTCGGGCAGATTTTCCTCCCGCACCGAAAGGCCCGCCGCCATGGCGTGCCCGCCGAAGCGGAGCAGGATGTCCTCACAGGAGGCGATGCACTCGTGGAGGTTGAAGCCCTGCACGCTGCGGCCGCTGCCCTTGCCCTCGCCGTGTTCGTCCACGGACACCACGATGACGGGGCGGCCGGTCTTTTCCACCAAGCGCGAAGCCACGATGCCGATGACGCCGGGGTGCCAGTCCCGCCCCCAGATGAGGATGACCCGGTCTTCGAGGATGGCGGGCTCCGCGTCCAGCTGCTCCTGCGCCGCCTTGACGATCTCCTGCTCGGTCTCCTGCCGGGCGACATTGATCTCGTTCAGCTTATGTGCCAGCTCCTCGGCGCGTTCCTCGTCCTCACAGAGCACCAGCTGCAATGCCGTCACAGCGTTGTCCATCCGGCCCGCCGCGTTGATGCGGGGGGCGATGGCATAGCTGACATTTTCGGCCGTGATGGGCTTGCCCTCAAGGCCGACTTCCTCCAGCAGGGCCGAGATGCCCGGCCGGTCGGTCTGCTGCAGCAATTTCAGGCCCGCCTTGACAAGGGTGCGGTTCTCGCCCGTCAGGGGCATCACATCCGCGACGGTGCCCACAGCGGCAAGGTCGCCGCAGTAATCCAGCATCTCCTCCGGCGGGCAGCCGTCCAGCGCCGCGCAGAGCTTGAAGGCTACCCCGGCACCGCACAAACCCTTGAAGGGGCTGTGGTCGTCGGCGCGGCGGGGGTCCACCACGGCCACCGCCTTGGGCAGGGCGTCGTGGGGCAGATGGTGGTCCGTCACGATCAGGTCCACGCCCAGCGAAGCCGCAAACTCGGCCTCTTCCAGCGCGGAGATGCCGTTGTCCACGGTCACGATGAGCTGGCAGCCCTTGTCGTGGATGGACTGGATGGCGTTTTTCGAAAGGCCGTAGCCGTCGCCCTCCCGGCTGGGCAGCATACATTTGACGCTGGCACCCATCCCCTTGAGGTGCTGGTAGAGCAAGGCAGTGGCGGTCACGCCGTCCACGTCGTAGTCGCCGTAAACAACGATGGTCTGTTCCTTGTCGATGGCTTCGAGGATGCGGGCACATGCTTTGTCCATGTCGGTCAGAAGCATGGGGTCGCTGAGTTCTTCCTCGCCCGCCAGCAGGGTCAGCGCCTCAGTGGGGTCGGTGATGCCGCGGGCGGCAAGGATGCCCGCCAGCAAGCCCACTTCCTTTTGCTGGGCGGCCAGCGTGGCGGCGTACTTCTGCTCGCTCCACGGTTCGTCGTCCATGGCGTTCATTTCCAGCTCTTCGGTGTTCTGCTCCGCGATGGCGGCGGTCAGATCCTTGAGAGCGGCGCGGTCAAATTGTTTCAAAGTCCATGCCCGGTAGGTCATTGCAGTCCCTCCCCGGTCAGGCCGTCGTTGGCCAGCATTCCCTGCAATGCCGCGATCTCGCTGGAAACATCCAGCGCCACATCGGACAGCAGGTTGTCATAGAGGTTGCTGTACGCCTGATTCAGCGTGTGCAGGATGCCCGCGATATCCCGGCGGATGCTCTCGGCATTGTCCCCCTTCTGGCCCTGCACATCGTTGTAGGTGTGGAGCAGCTTCAGGGTGGTAGGGATATAATATTCCGCGAACCGCCGCGCTTTCGGGAGGCTTTCCGGGTGGGTCTCCAGCCAGTCGCAGATGGCCTCGGTGGTCTTCTGCATATGGGCCAGCTCCTCTGCGCCCTGCGCGTCCTGCATGAGCTGCTGCTCCTGCTCCAGCACCTTGGCAAAGCGGCGGGCCGTTTCGAGGTTGAGGGGCGTTTCCGGCGCGGCCTCCTGCTCCGGCTGCGAGGCCGGGCGGGCGTGCTGGGCGGCGAGGGCCTCCTGTGCCGCGCGGTAATCCTCGGCGGTCAGGTAGAGTGTATCCGTTTTGTCGTCCAGCCATGCGTTCAGCCAGCCTTTGCGGATGTATTTTTGCAGCCGCTTGTGCACTTTTTTCGGTTTCTGGTGGGTCAGGTCGGCCAGCATCGAAACAGGCAGACCCTTATGGTAGTCCACGCTGTCAGCGTAGTCGGCAAACTGGCCCATCTGCCTGCCCGCCTTCATCCGGGCTGCACCACAGGCCGTCATCCAGCCAAAGCCCGCCGTGGCAAGGCCCAGCACGCCGCTGACGATGCCCAGCACGTTGTAGACGGTGTTCATAGCGTAGTCCGCGCCCGTCATCAGGACGCCGCCGCCCTCAGCAGCCGACACCACAACGTCGCCCAAAGCAGCCGGCGAAATCGTGCCCAGCCCGATGAGGCAGCCCAGCGTCCCCAGCCCAAAGATCACGGTGAACGTGATGCCCACCACCAGCAGGGCCACGCCGGCGTCGGAGCGCTTTTTGCCGTCGGCACGCAGAAGCTCCACCGGGGTCTGTTCGTTTTTCAGGCCAAAGATATGCTTTGCCGCATGGACTGCAGCCTTTCCTACGCCCCATGCCCGGTCACCGATCTCCATGCCCCGGCCCTCAAAGCCGTGGGCGAAGGCGTCCGACACGGTATCGCCGAAGGCACGCATCTGGTTTTCCAGCTCCTGCTGGATCTGCCGGCCCTCTGTTTCCCTCATTTTATCGTTTTCACGATCGTTCATCAAATTTTTCTCACCCTTCTGCCGGACGATACCGGCCGATGATCGCACGGGCGACCCGTAGGCCGTCCACGGCGGCGCTCATGATGCCGCCCGCATAACCCGCGCCTTCTCCGCAGGGATACAATCCCGCAAGCTGGGCAGATTCAAAATTTTCTTCCCGTTTCAGCCGCACGGGGCTGCTGGTGCGGGTCTCAAGGCCGGTGAGGACCGCTTCCGGGGCGGTGTAACCGGCAATTTTCCGTTCATACGCCCGCAGACCGGCCCGCAGGGTATCGGCCAGCTCGCCGGGCAGCAAAGCTCCCAAGTCCGCCGCGACCACGCCGCGGTCGTAGGTGGGCTCCACCCGGCCGATGGTCAGTTGACCCCGGCCCTCAAGGAAGCTCTGGACATTTTCCGCCGGGGCGGCGTATTCTCCGCCCGCCCGTCCGGCGGCGTAGGCCTTGGCCTCCAGCTCCCGCTGGAAGGCGATGGCCCGGCGCGGGTCGGCCCCGAAATCCTCGGCCCCCACGCTGACCACCACCGCCGCGTTGGCGTTCCTGCCATTGCGGGCGTGATAGCTCATGCCGTTGGTCACGACCCGGCCCTTCTCGCTGGCCGACGCCACGACCTGACCGCCGGGGCACATGCAGAAGGTGTAAACGCACCGTCCGCCCACATGCTGCGAGAGCTGGTATTCGCCCCGCGGCAGGGCCGGGTGGCCCGCCGCCTCGTGGTAAAGGCTTTTTTCGATCTCACTTTGCAGGTGCTCGGCTCGGAAACCGACACTGAAGGGCTTGCACTCCAGCACAAGGCCGCTGTCCATCAGCATCCCGAAGGTGTCCCGCGCCGAGTGCCCTACCGCGAAGACCAGCGCCTCGCAGGGGAAGCTGCCCTGCGTGGTCTGGATGCCGGTCAGCTTGCCGTCCCGCCGCTCAAAGCCGGTGAGGGCCGTGTTGAAGTGCACCTCGCCCCCCAGCGATTCGATCTCCCGGCGGATGGAGGTGATGACGCCCCGCAGCAGGTCGGTGCCGACGTGGGGCTTCTGCTTCCATGCGATCTCCGCCGGGGCACCGTGCTCCAAAAACACCTCGGTGACGAAGCCGCAGAGCGCGTCGCCGATGCGGGTGGTCAGCTTGCCGTCCGAAAAGGTGCCCGCGCCGCCCTCGCCAAACTGGATGTTGGCGTTTTCGTCCAACTCACCGCTGGCGGAGAAATGCTCCACCGCCTTCACCCGCTCGTCCAGCGCGGGGCCGCGCTCCAGCACGATGGGCCGGTAGCCCTGCCGGGCCAGCAGCAGCGCCGCGAACAGCCCCGCCGGGCCGAGGCCGCAGACAATGGGCCTGTGGGCCAAGGGCTCCGCGCCGTTCTCGACGGAAAAATCGGTCTTGCCGCGGATAGCAACGCAGGGCGAGGCCCCTGCAAATGCAGATTCCTCACCCTCGTCTTTGAGCGTTACAGCGACCGTATAAACCAGCTTCGGCTGCCCGTGGCGGGCATCCACCGACAGTTTCGACACGCCGAAGCGGCCGACTTTTGCGCGGGGGATGCGCGCCAGATGCAGCGCTTTTTCAAAGGCCTGCTCCTCCCCGGCGGAGAGGGGTAGGCGGATATCACGAACTAAGATCATATCATTTGCTTTCTTTAGTTACTCTCGATCTTGCACTGGATGACATAGCTGCCCAGCGCGAAGATCTTGCCGTTGGAGGGCACATACAGCCGACACGCGATGTTCTGCTGGCCGATGGCCACCGAGAAATCGTCGGCGTCGATCTCAACGACGACCTGTTCCGGCGTCAGCGTTTCCAGCGCACCGGCCGGGCCGCAGAGGGTCACGTTCATCAGCCGCTCGGTCTCCACCGTCAGGGTGTAGGTAGACGGCAGGTTCACCACCTGCACACATTCGGAGGGCAGGTTCATCGTCTTCGTTTCCAGCTTGGAGGAGTCGAAGCTGACGGTGATGCTCGTAATGTTGTCCAGCAGACGGATATCGCTGGGCAGCTCGATGGGCATCTCGTACACCTTATTCAGCGAGAAGGTAGACAGGTCGATGGTGCCCACCGACAGGGTGGAAAGCTTGTCGATCCGGGAAGCCGGACCCGCCACGTTCAGGGTCTGCTTGCTCAGCGAGTAGGTCAGCACAGAGGAGTCGAAGTCCCGCGGGGCGTTGATGAAGCTGACCTCCACGGGCAGCGTCGCCATCTTGTAGACCTGCAGCGTCACCTCCACGCTCTCCTCTTCCTTCGTGGTGTACTCGAATTTCACCTCGCTGCCGCTGTTGGTGTAAAACCGCAGGGGCGTATCCAGCGTGACGGATTCGGTCAGTTCGCCGTTGTGGGTAACTTCGGCGGTGCAGGTGGTGACCTTATCGATCTCGGTGCTGGGGCCGGAGAGGGTGACCGTCTCCTTCGAAAGCTCGGTGCCGTACAGGATATACCCGTCCGCGATGGTCAGGTAGTTGGTGGTCACGGTGATGGGGACGGTCTTTTCCTCCACCACGTCGAAGACGACATCCACGCTGTTGTCCCCGCCCTCGATGGAGACGGTGACGCCGTTCAGCAGCCCGTTGACCCCCCGCACTTGCAGGTGCAGGGTCTTCGCGCCGCTGTCGCGGACGCTGGACCAATCCGGGTAGACCACGAAATCGGAGGCCGAGAGACTGCCGATGGTGTAGCCGTCGCCGGAAACTTTCAGGTTGACGTATTTTTCCGGGGCGCTGACGATGCTGAGGCCCCGCGAAGTATAGGCGGCGGAATCGTAAGTGAAATCCACCGGCACATTGGCGATGGTCTTGGTGGTGCCGGGCTGCACCACGATGGTGACGACCATCCATGCCACGATGGCACCCACGATGGCCAGCAGAAGGCGGATGCGGCGGTCATCCAACAGACTCTTGGTGTGCTGGATGGCGGGCTTTGTGCCGTTCGTGTTCAGCTCCTTGCTCATGGCTGCTCCTCCTCTTTCTGGTTGACCCAGCTCAGCAGACGCTGGACACGGCCCTTCCAGCTGTTGTCCGTCTTTTCGCTGGCGGTCTCCTTGGGGATCATCTCATCCACGAGCCGGGTGTACAGGGTCTGGCGGTCAAAGTGGCGGATGAGGACGCCGTTCTTCGCCATGGAGATGATGCCCGTCTCCTCGCTGACGACGATGGCGATGGCGTCGGAGTTTTCGGCAATGCCGAGGCACGCGCGGTGGCGGGTGCCCATATCCTTGCCGAGGTCAAGGTTATTGGAAAGCGGCAGCACGCAGCCCGCCGCCTTGATGCGGCCATTCTCGATGATGGCAGCGCCGTCGTGCAGGGGGGTGCCCTCGTAGAAGATGGTGCCCAGCACTTCCAGATTGACCGCGCTGTTCACCGGCGTGCCGGTGCGGACGATCTCGGAAAGGTTGGTGCTGCGCTCCAGCACGATGAGCGCGCCGGTCTTGGTCTCGGAAAAGCGTTCAGCGGCGTCGCAGATGGCGATGATGGCACTGCGCCATGCGCCCTTGAAGCTGGGGTCATTGTAGCGGCCCTTGACGTTAAACAGCTTCGAGGCCCATTGGTCGGTCTGGCCCATCCGCTCCAAGGCGCGCCGGATCTCCGGCTGGAACAGGACGACCAGCGTCAGCAAGCCGACCTGCAATAAGGAGTTCAGCAGCCACGTCACCGTGCGCATGTTCAGCACGTTTGCCACCAAGTAGACCGCCAGCACCAGCAGCGCGCCCTTGGCCAGCTGCCCGGCGCGGGTGCGGTTGATGATGCCCAGCAGTTGATAGATCAGGAACGCGATGATGATGATATCCAGCAGATCCGCCAGCTTGAAGGTCTGGAAGTTTGCTATGATCGAGTTCAGAGTCATCGATGTTTTCTCCCGCTTACAGCTTTTCGATCAGGGCCACCGCGTGCGCCGCAATGCCCAGCCCCTCGCCGGTGAAGCCCAGATGCTCCTCGGTGGTGGCCTTGACGCTCACAGCATCCACCGGCAGCCCAAAGGCCTCGGCCAGCTTTTCGCGCATGGCGGGGATGTAGGCCGCCAGCTTGGGCCGCTGGCAGAGGATGGTGGAGTCGATGTTCTCGATCTTCCAGCCATTCTCGTGCAGGATCTCGGCCACGCGGCGGGCCAGCTTGAGGCTGTCGGCGCCGGAATACTCCGGGTCGGTGTCCGGGAAGTGTTTGCCGATATCCCCCAGCGCCGCCGCGCCCAGCACGGCGTCCATAACGGCGTGGGCCAGCACATCGGCGTCCGAATGGCCCAGCAGACCCTTTTCGAAGGGCACTTCCACGCCGCCGAGGATCAGCTTGCGGCCCTCCACAAGGCGGTGTACATCATAACCATGACCAATGCGCATATTTGTTCCTTCTTTCTGTTCCGGGCGGGGCAGATCCTCCCGCGTGGTGATCTTCAGGTTGGCGTAGTCGCCCTGCGTCAGCTGCACCGGGCGGCCGGTCAGCTCAAACAGGCTGCAATCGTCGGTGACGAGGCGGGCCTTTTCTTCATCCAGCTCGTCCAGCGCGGCGAGGTAAGCGGCCCGGTCGAAGCACTGGGGCGTCTGCACCGCATACAGGGTGCTGCGGTCGGGCGTTTCGGTGACGCTGCAGCCTTCCGGCACGGTCTTGCCGTCGCCCCGCTTTGCCGTTTTGACGGTATCCTTCACCGGCACTGCCGGGGCCGCGGCCCCGCACAGGGCGGCGGCGTTCAACGCGGCTTCAATGACCGCCTCGCTCACAAAGGGGCGGGCCGCATCGTGGACGGCCACGATCTCGCCGCTGGCTGCCAGCACGCCGTTCTTCGCGCTTTCGGCGCGGGTCGCCCCGCCGGGCACGACCTGCACCGGCTTTTGGCACGCGGCCGCCTGCTGCTCCAGAAACTCCCGGTTTTTGCCCGCCACCAGCACGATCTCGTCCACGAGGGGGCATTCGGCAAAGGCGCGGATGCTCCGCTGCACCACCGTCTCCCCGCCCAGATCAAAGCTGAGCTTGTCGAACCCCATCCGGGTGGAGGAACCTGCGGCCACCAGAACCGCCGTCACACGTTTTTCCACTTCTGACACCTACCTGTCTTCCGTTTTTCTGCGCCCATTGCAAAGCGCAGACTGATACATTGAATATTATAACGTATTGCGCCACAAACTGCAACCACGCAGAGCAATAAAAATGGAGCTGCCGAACCACTCCCCCCGTCACAGCGCTGCTGTGCCAGCCCCCTCTGGAAGGGGGCCTCGCGCAGACGATGTGGGAAGGAGTCATTCAACAGCTCCTCTTGATGGATTTTGTTTACTTCAGGATGGGCTCAATGGCAGCAGCCAGTGCATCCTTCTGGGCCTGTGCTTCGGCCAGATCCTTGCCCAGCGTGGTGAAGTAGGTCTTGATCTTCGGCTCGGTGCCGGAGGGGCGCACCACAACGGTGCAGCCGGATGCCAGGGTGTAGATCAGCACGTTGGCGGCGGGCAGACCGGTCTCTTCAGGCTTTTTATAGTCCACAACCTTTACAACGGCATCACCGCCAAAGTCCTTGGGCGGGTTCTCGCGCAGGCCGGACATAATGCTCGCCATCTTGTCCATGCCGGACAGGCCCGGGAACTCAAAGCTGTCAACCTTGTTCAGGTAGCGGCCATACTCGGCGTAAATGCGCTCCAGCTCTTCCTTGATGGAACTGCCCTTTGCGCGGTAATAAGCAGCCATTTCGCAAATCAGCATAGAGCCGATGATGGCATCCTTATCGCGGACGTAAGGACCAGCCAGGTAGCCATAGCTTTCCTCAAAGCCAAAGATGAAGCGGTCAACCTGGCCAGCAGCTTCCAGCTTGGCGATCTGATCGCCGATCCACTTAAAGCCGGTCAGCACATTGCGGCACTCAACACCGTAATGCTCGGCCACCTTGTCCGCCAGCGGGGTGGACACGATGGACTTGCACATGACGGGGTCTTTGGGCATGGTTCCCTGCTCAATGCGGCCCGCGCAGATGTAATCCAGCAGCAGAACGCCGACTTCGTTGCCGGAAAGCAGCTCATAGCTGCCATCCTTGCACTTAACGGCAATGCCAACGCGGTCAGCATCGGGGTCAGTGGCCAGCATCAGGTCTGCACCAGACTTTTCGGCCAGTTCCAGGCCAAGGCGCAGAGCCTCGAAAATTTCGGGGTTGGGGTACGGGCAGGTGGGGAAATTGCCGTCCGGCTTTTCCTGTTCCGGCACAACGGTGATATCGGTAATGCCGATGTCATGCAGAACATGGGTGACCGGAACCAGGCCGGAGCCGTTCAGCGGGCTGTAAACCAGCTTCAGGCCGGCGGTCTTGCAGATACCGGGACGGATGGAGCGGGCTTCGATTGCTTCGTACAGGGCGTTGATGCAGTCATCGCCAACGTATTCGATGATGCCCTTTTCCAGCCCCTCGGCAAACGGCATGGTTTTGGCGCCGGTCAGGATGTCGGTCTTCTGGATTTCGGCGTACACGATGTCAGCGGCCTCATCGGTCATCTGGCAGCCATCGGGGCCGTAGGCCTTATAGCCGTTGTACTTGGCCGGGTTGTGGGATGCCGTTACCATGATACCGGCGTTGCAGTTATAATACCGGGTAGCAAAGCTCAGTGCGGGAACCGGCATCAGGGCGCTGTAAATGCGCACCTTTACGCCGTTGGCGGCCAGAACTTCGGCAGCAGCCTTGGCAGCGGCGTCAACGGTCTTGGCAGCGCTTTCAGCGGCAGCTTTCACTTCAGCCTTTGCTTTAGCGGCGGTAGCCTTGGCGCTGGTCTTGGGCTTGCGGGTCACTTCGTTGATGGTCCAGTACTGGTTATCGCCGTTCACATCGGCCCAGATCTGCAGGACTGCACCGTTTTCGGTGTTCATGTTGACCAGGTCCAGGCACTTGCCGGCCAGGTTGGACTTGATCTTTACGCGGCCATCATTGGCGGGCTCCACGATCCACAGCTGGCTGGAAGCGTTAGCGCCTTCCCACTGGTGAACATGGGTGCCATCGGTCACGCCGGAGCAATCCAGGTCCATCATCTTGCCAGTGAAACGGTTCTTGATGCGGTACACGCCCTCGCCGGCGCGCACAAAGCTCCACTGCTGCCATTCGGCGTTGGCATTATCCCACAGCTGGATCTGAGCGCCGTTCTCGGTGTTGTAATCCTTTACTTCAACAACCTTGCCGTTTGCAGCGGCGATGGTATAAAACTTATCCTCAGTAATAACGGTCTGAGCAATTTTCTTGGTAGCCATGTATAAGCTCTCCTCTCAGTTTATCGTGTTGGTTGGTCAGTTTTGTACGCCTGCGGCTGGCAGTGTTCTGCGCAGCCCCCCTCCAAAGCGTCATCTATATATAAAAAGGAGTGCTGCGTTGGTTCAGCCTCCTTGTGTTCCCCTCTATTATAGCCAATTATTCCCACATCGTCAAGTTTTGTGCGGCGTGACGGCATTTTACACAAAAACGCCGGGAAGGGTGGAATCCTTCCCGGTATTTTTATGGGGATTTTCCGTTTTTATGCCGATTGCGCTTTTGTTGCGCACTTATCCGGCAGAAAGGCTATTTCAGGAGTTTTCCGCAAAATTGCCGGTGTACAGGCGGTAGTAACGGCCCTTTTGGGCAATCAGCTCATCGTGGGTGCCGCGCTCAATAATGCGGCCCTGTTCCAGCACCATGATGCAGTCCGAGTTGCGCACGGTGGAAAGGCGGTGGGCGATAACAAAGGTGGTGCGGCCATACATCAGGCCGTCCATGCCCTGCTGCACTAGGCGCTCGGTGCGGGTATCAATGCTGGAGGTTGCTTCGTCCAGGATCAGTACCGGCGGGTCCGCAACAGCGGCACGGGCAATGGCAAGCAGCTGGCGCTGGCCCTGGCTCAGGTTGGTGCCGTCGCCGGTCAGCGTGGTGTTATAGCCATCCGGCAGGTGGCGGATGAACTCATCGGCGTTGGCCAGCTTGGCGGCGGCGCGGCATTCCTCGTCCGTTGCATCCAGGCGGCCATAGCGGATGTTATCCATAACCGTACCGGTAAACAGGTGGGTATCCTGCAGAACAATGCCTAAGGATGCGCGCAGGTCGTCTTTATGAATATGGGTCACATCAATGCCGTCATACTCAATGGTGCCCTTCTGGATATCATAGAAGCGGTTGATGAGGTTGGTGATGGTGGTTTTGCCTGCGCCGGTGGAACCGACGAAGGCGATCTTCTGGCCCGGACGGCCATACAGGTTGATATCATGCAGGACGATCTTGCCCGGATCATAGCCAAAGTCTACATCCTTAAAGACGATATCTCCCTTCAGTTCACGGTAGTCTGCGCTGCCATCGGCGTTCACACGCTTCCAGGCCCACAGGTTGGTGCGCTCCTTGGTTTCGGTCACAGAATCATCCGGCAGGCGTTTGGCGTTGACCAGCATGACCTTGCCCTCGTCCACTTCCGGCTTTTCGTCCAGCAGGTCAAAGATACGCTGGCCGCCAGCCAGAGCCATGATGATGGCGTTGAACTGCATGGAGATCTGGCTGATGGGCATGTTCAGGGTGCGGTTGAAGGTCAAAAAGCTGGCCAGCTTGCCCAGGGTCAGGCCTGTCATGCCAGACAGAGCCAGCGCACCGCCGATCATGGCGCAGAACACATAGGAAAGGTTGCCCAGCTGGGTGTTAGCCGGACCGCCGAGGTTGGAGTAACGGTTGGCCTTATCCGCGCTTTCAAACAGCTGGTCATTGAGCTTATCAAACTGCTCAATGGCTTCTTCCTCGTGGCAGAACACCTTAACGACCTTCTGGCCGTTCATCATCTCTTCAATGTAGCCGTTCACCGCACCAATATCACGCTGCTGGGAAACAAAGTACTTGGAAGAGTTGGTGGTAAGATACTTGGTGACCAGCAGCATAATCCCGACCATGACCAGGGTGAGCACCGTCAGCGGCACGCTGAGTACAACCATGGAAACCAGCACGCTGACAACGGTAATAGCGCTGTTCAGCAGCTGCGGCATGCTCTGGCTGATCATCTGGCGCAGGGTATCAATATCGTTGGTATACAGCGACATGATATCGCCGTGGGCGTTGCGGTCAAAGTATTTGATGGGCAGCATCTGCATATGGGTAAACATTTCATCGCGCAGGCGCTTCAGGGTGCCCTGGGTAACGTAAGCCATCATACGGGCCTGGGCAAAGGCGGCAACAATGCCGATGCCGTAAAAGCCTGCCGTGCGGGCGATGGCATGGGCCAGGCCGGAAAAATCACTGCTCTGCTCTTTCAGCAGGGGCAGGATGTAGCCATCGATCAAGGTCTGCATGAACAAAGTGCCCTGCACGTTGGCAAACACGCTGACAAAAATGCAGATGACGACCGCAACGACCTGAATGCGGTAGCATTCCATCACATAGCGCAGGATGCGCATGAAGATCTTGCCGGGGTTCTGGACTTTGGGGCGCGGGCCGCGGGGGCCACCGCGGCCAACCTTAACCACTTTTGCTTTCTGCTCAGCCATTGTTATCGCCTCCCTTTTCGTCAAAGTCGCCGGAGCCTTTGGTCTGGCTGTTATAAACTTCCTGATAGATGGGGTTGGTGGCCAGCATTTCGGCCGGGGTACCGTAACCACTGATCCTGCCGTTATCCAGCACGATCACATGGTCGGCGTTTTCCACGCTGGAAATACGCTGGGCAATGATGAACACCGTGGTGCCGGGAATCTTTTCGGCAAAGCTCTTGCGGATCTTGGCGTCGGTGCCGGTATCCACAGCGGAGGTAGAGTCGTCCAGAATCAGGATGCGGGGCTTTTTCAGCAGAGCACGGGCAATGCAAAGGCGCTGCTTCTGGCCGCCGGAAACGTTAGTGCCGCCCTGGTCAATGTGGGTGTTGTATTTATCGGGGAAGCGATCAATAAATTCATCGGCGCAGGCCTGCTTGCATGCCTCCTCGATCTCGGCATCGGTGGCATCCTTATTGCCCCAGCGCAGGTTTTCGGCAATGGTGCCGCTGAACAGTTCGTTTTTCTGCAGCACCATGGCAACGCTGTTGCGCAGGATCTCCAGGTCGTAATCGCGTACATCCACGCCGCCAATGTACACATGACCGGCGGTGGTATCATACAGGCGGGGCAGCAGCTGCACCAGGCTGGTTTTTGCGCTGCCGGTGCCGCCGATGATGCCGATGGTCTCGCCGGAACGGATGTTCAGGTTGATATCAGACAGCACATCGCGGCCATCGGCCTTATAGCGGAAGCAGACATGATCAAAGCGGACAGCGCCGTTCTTGACTTCCATAACCGGGTTTTCGCCGTTGGACAGGGTGCTTTCTTCTTCCAGCACTTCAGCCACACGCTTGGCGGAAGCGGCGGACATGGAGATCATGATGAACACCATGGACAGCATCATCAGGCTGGTCAGGATGTTGGTGCAGTAGGTCAGCATGCTCATCAGCTCGCCGGTGGTAAAGCTGGTAGCACCGGACAGCACGATCATGCGGGCACCCAGCCAGGAAATCAGCAGGATGCAGGTGTAAACGGTGGCCATCATCAGCGGAGAGTTAAAGGAAAGAACTTTTTCAGCACGCAGCAGCAGATCCTGCACATTGCCGGATGCCTTTTTGAACTTTTCACTCTCGTAATCTTCGCGCACATACGCTTTGACCACACGGATGGCGGAAACATTTTCCTGCACGCTCTCGTTCAGGTCATCGTACTTTTTGAATGCGGCGGAGAAGTAGTTGCTGGCGCGGGACATGATGAGCACCAGGCAGCCGCCCAGAATGATGACCGCCACCAGATAGATGGAAGCCAGCTTGGCGTTGATGGTGAACGCCATGATCATGGCAATGACCATGCTGGACGGCGCACGGATGGCCATACGCAAAATCATCTGGTAAGCGTTCTGGATGTTGGTCACGTCGGTGGTCATACGGGTGACCAGACCGGCGGTGGAATATTTATCGATATTGGCAAAGCTGAATGTTTGGATATTGCGGTACATGGAGCGGCGCAGATTGCGGGCGTAACCGGTGGAAGCACGCGCACCAAACACACCGCCCAGCACGCCGAACAGCAGGCCAAAGGCCGCTGCCACGATCATCCAGCCGCCAATGCGGTAAATGTGGGAAAGATTGCCGGCGGTAACGCCATCATCAATGATGGAGGACATCAGCTTGGGGATGATCATTTCCATCACCACTTCGCCGATCATGCACAAAGGGGTCAGGATGGAAACCAGCCGGAATCCCTCTGTTTCTTTGTAAAGTGACTTAAACATATGGTATCTCCTGTTTGGCTGCCCGGGGGCAGCGCCTGAACTTCTTAAGCCAAAGCATTGCGGAACACTTTGGGGTGTGTCTGAAAACAAAGAAAATAACGGATATTTCGCAAACTCAAGCAGGATTTAAGGCAAGGAGCCGCAGGAATCC
>OIDP01000042.1_pt1 | contig 102850 bp, 85 predicted proteins | sample 1581591 | NCBI WGS metagenome assembly OIDP01 (sample SAMEA3882552, study PRJEB24775) | human gut metagenome | biome: human-associated habitat; feature: intestine environment; material: feces | place: Netherlands | collected 2009/2010 | reverse complement strand
AAGAGCATATTATGCAACAGAAGTAGAAAAAGAAAAAGATATACTAACAATGGCATTAACAGAAGGACAAACAGGATTAATAGTAGACACAAAAGGAAATGTATATACAGTAGGATATAATGGACAAGGACAAATAGGAAATGGAACATATGAAAACACAACAGAAAAAGTATTTATAAGCCAAGTAAAATTAAACACAACACCAAAAGTAATAAACTACAAAAAAGCAGGAGACACAGGAGAAAAAATAGAATACACAGTAACAGCAGGATTCAATTTATTATATGAAGAAGTAGAAAAGGGAGAATGTGAATACAAAACACAAGATGACCAAATAGCAACAGTAGATGACAAAGGAGTAGTAACAGCAACAGGAACAGGAACAACATACATAAAAGTGTATAACAAACAAAATGACTGCTATGCAGCAGTAAAAGTCCAAGTAAATGGGGAACAAGGACGCACAGCTGCCAAAATAGTAGGAGGGGGAAATCATTTTGTAGCACTAAAAGCAAATGGAGAAGTATGGACATGGGGATATAATGGCTATGGTCAGCTAGGAATAGGAAATACAGAAACCAAAAATAGACCAACAAAAACAAACATCTATAACTCAAAAGACGAAACACAATCAACATATGCAATAGATGTAGCAGCAGGATATAGTCATACATTGGTATTAAAATCAGATGGAACAGTGTGGGCAGCAGGATATAATGAATATGGACAACTAGGAGATTCAAGCACAACAAATACAAGTGAATTTGTCCAAGTAACAGGAATACCAGAAAAAGTAATAGCAATAACAGCAGGAGGACATTCATCATATGCATTAACAGAAAGTGGAAAAGTATATGGATGGGGTTATAACTATGAAGGACAATTAGGAAGAGGAAGTACAAGTCAAAATAATCCAAATGCAACACCACAAAAAATGCAAAAAGTATCAAACATAATACAAATGTCAGCAGGAGATAACCATATAGTAATGTTAGATGCAGATGGAACAGTATGGAGCACAGGACATAACTATTATGGACAATTAGGAACAAATAACAAAACAAATTACAGCATACCACAACAAATGAGAACAGGAACAACAACAGTATTAAATAATATCAAAAAGGTATCAGCAGGAAGTCTACATACGCTAGCACTAGCAGAAAATGGAACAGTATATTCATTAGGATATAACTATTATGGACAATTAGGAACAAGAAATACAACAAACTACATGTTACCAGTAACAATGGTAGACTCAAAAGGAAACACTGTAACAGGAGTAAAAGATATAGAAGCAAATGGATACACAAGTATATTATCAATAAAACCAACAACAACAGGAACAGAAGGAAATCTAAGCCAAACAGCAGGAATATATGTTACAGGATACAACAACTATGGACAATTATTTAATCAAGACACAAAAACACTAACATCATTAACAAAAGTACAAGAAGACAAAAACATAATAACAATGGCAAGCACACAAAATATATCAAGCCAAACAGCAGCAATAGTAGATGATTCAGGTTTAGTATACACAGTAGGATATAATGGATATGGAGCAATGGGAAATAAAACAACAACAAGTACAACAGAACCAGCAAACATTTCAGAAGCAAGCCTAGAAGTAAACACAAGAAAAATAGTATTAAACTTAGAAACAAACAATCTAAGCAAACAAATAGAAGCAAAAACAGACTTAGGATTTAATCTATTAATAGACCAAGTAGAAAATGAAGAAATAACATACAAAACATTAGACGAAAACATTGCAACAGTAACAGATGCAGGGCTAGTAACAGGACAAAAATATGGAACAACAAAAATAGAAGTATCAACAAATAAATTACCAAATAAAGTATTAATAGATGTACAAGTACTAAGAAAAAATGACAAAACAATAGCAAAAACAGTAAGTGGCACAGACTTTACACTAGCATTAAAAGCAGATGGAACAGTATGGACATGGGGATATAATGGCTATGGACAACTAGGATTAGGAGACAATTCAAACAGATATAGACCAACACAAATAAACATAGAAAATGTAGTAGATATAGCAGCAGGAAACAACCATGCTCTACTTGTAACAGCAGATGGAAAAGTATATTCATTTGGATCAAATAGTTATGGACAATTAGGAAGAACAGGAAATACATACACACCACAAGAAATACCAAACTTAGAAAACATAGAAAAAGTATCAGCAGGAAATTATCATTCTATGGCAATAGACAAAGAAGGAAATGTATATACATGGGGCTATAACCAAAACGGACAACTAGGAGATGGAACAAGAATAAGCAATAGTATACCAACAAAAATAAAATTAACAAACATAACAAAAATAGCAACAAAAAATAATACATCAGCAGCAATAGATGGAGATGGCAACTTATATACATGGGGATATAATAGCTATGGACAACAAGGAATTTCAATAGACAACATATATACACCAAGAAAAGTACCAACACTAGAACAAATAATAGATATAGCAGTAGAAAACAACACAATAATAGTATTAGACAAAAAAGGAGAGGTATTATCAAGTGGATATAACACATATGGAAACTTAGGAAACAATGCAACACAAACAAGAAAATCATTTGACAAAGTAATAGAAAAATACGAAACAATAACAACAGGAGAAGGGGAAGAAACCCAAACAACTACAACGCCAATTTATCTATCAGGAGTAAAATCAATACAAGCAGGAAATGAATTTGCAGTAGCAATAAAAGAAGATGGAACAGCTATTTCATGGGGGTATAATGGTTATTCACAATCTTCAAATGGAACAACTACAAACAATTTATTACCAGTAGACTTAAAATATGGAAAAGACAAAGAAAACATAGATAAAATAATAAATGTATCAGCAGGAGAAGGAACAATAGTAGTAGTAAGAGAAGATGGAAAAGTATGGACTATTGGAAAAAATTATTCTGGACAATTAGGAAATAGTTCAGCAGTAAATTCAAATGAATTTGTATGTATAAGCAAACCTGTATTACTATTTGAAGAAACACCAATAAGAATAAAAGGAATAGGACAAAACAAAAATGCAAAAGTAAATATGTCACAAGGATTTAACCTATTATATACAACAATAGAAGACACAGACTTAACATATCAAATAAAAAATGAAAAAATAGCAACAGTAGAAGAAACAACAGGAAAAATAACAGCAGTAAAAAAAGGAAAAACAGCAGTAACAGTAACAGACAAAAAATCAGGAGAAACAACATCAGCAGATGTATATGTATTAGGAGAAGAAGATGTAACATTCCCACAAATCGAAACCCAAAATTATTCAACAGTAACTCTAAAATCAAATGGGGAGATATGGAGTTATGGATATAATGGATATGGACAATTGGGAACAGGAGACACAACATACAAAGTATTACCAACATATACAGGAATAAATAATATTACACAAATATCACTAGGAGGAACACACACACTAGCACTAGACACAGAAGGACATGTATGGTCTTGGGGATATAATGGCTATGGAGAACTAGGAAATGGAACAACAACAAGCTCAACAGAAAAAGTACAAGTAAAATCACCAGACGGAGAAGGAGTACTAGAAAACATAGTAGCAATATCAGCAGGAAATTATCATTCAATAGCATTAGATAAAGACGGAAATGTATATACATGGGGATATAACGGATATGGCCAATTAGGCTTAGGAAACACAACAAATACAGTACTTCCAGTAAAAGTAGACGACTTAGAAGGAATAATAAAAATAGAAGCAGGAAACTATACATCATATGTAATAGACAACAATAATCATCTATGGTCAACAGGATACAATTATTATGGAGAATTAGGAAATGGATCAACATCAAACAGAAGTAAATTTACACAAATTCAAACATTAGAAAATGTATCAGACGTATCTGCAAGTGAAACAAATAGTACAATAGTATTATTATCAGATGGAACAGTATGGGGATTTGGAAACAATACAAATAACCAATTAACAACTGTAGGAGGAGCAACACCACAACAATTAAAAGGACCAGACGGAATGTTAAAAGATATAACATCAATATCAGTTGGATATTATACAGGATATGCCATAACATCAGAAGAAAAAGTAGTTGCATGGGGATTAGACAACTACTCACAACTAGCATCAACAAAAACAGGAACAACAAAAGAAACACCTGTATATATGAAAGAAAAAGACGGAAATGACTTCACAGATGCAATGATAGTATCAGGAGGAAGATACAGTGCAGAATTAGCAAAAAGCGATGGAACAGTATGGGGAGTAGGATATAATGGATATGGAAATATAGGAGATGGAACAACAAATTTTAAAAATCAGATAACATGTATATCAACACCACATATAAAATTAGAAGAAAGAGAAGTAACACTAAAACTATCAAATCCAAACTATCAAATAAATCCAAAAACTGTATATGGCTTCAACATATTATTTGAAGAAACAGAAAATGCAGGATTTACATACAAAACATCAGATGAAACAATAGCAAAAATAGATGAGGCAACAGGAAAAGTTACAGCAACAGGATTAGGAAAAGCATATATAACAGTAACAGCAAAAGGAACAGAAGAAGAAACAAGAGTAGTAATAAACGTAATAGGAGAAAACAAAAAAGTAGAAGAAAAGGTTCAAGTAGGAAGTTCACATTCACTAGCACTAAAACAAGATGGAACAATCTGGAGTTGGGGAAATAACACAAGTGCAATAAATACAACAGAACCAATACAAATAGAAAAAGGAAAATACAAAGAAACAAAAGAAATAGAAACACCAGAAGGAACAACACAAACAACAACAACAGAAAAAGAAATAGACTTAAACAACATAAAAGACATAGCTGTAGGATATAATCATAACCTAGCATTAGACAGCGAAGGTCATGTATATTCATGGGGATACAATGGCTATGGACAATTAGGAGATGATTCAACATCAACAAAAGAAATACCAACAAGAATAGAAAGCTTAGAAGAAATTGAAAAAGTATATTGCTATAAAGATGTAAGTATGGCAATAAATAAACAAGGAGAAATTTATATATGGGGATATAAATATAATAAAACTCCAACAAAAATCAATTTCTATGGAAAAGCAATAAGTCTAAACGAAAAAATAATATTAGCAGAAGATGGAAGTGTATGGAACTTATCAGATAACCCATCAAAAATAGACGGATTAAAAAATATAGTAGAAGTAACATCAGGAGAAAACCACTATGCAGCACTAGATTCAAAAGGAAAAGTATGGGTATGGGGATATAACAGATATGGACAATTATCACAAGGAAACACAACAAATGTAGGAACACCAACAACAGTAAAAACACAAGATACAGAAGGAACATCATATCAAGACCTAGAAAATATTGTAGAAATACAAGCAGGAGAAAACACTTTACAAATGCTATCAAGTACAGGAGAAATCTATATTTCAGGATATAATGGCTATGGACAATTAGGAGAAGGAGAAAGCACAAGTAATATAACAATAGCAAAAAAAGCAAAAAATATGGACCAAGTAAAAAATATAGACACAAACACAAACCATAGTATAGCATCAGACAGAAGTGGATTTGTATATACAACAGGATACAACGGAAATGGACAATTAGGAATAGGTTCAAATGTATCAACAAATGAATATACAGTAATAGGAGACACATATGTACATGTAAGTGAAAACAGAATATCAATAGAAGAAGGAAAAGACAAACAAGTAACAGCAACACTAGACAATAAGTTCAACTTAATAAATGACCTAGTAGACCAAAACAACATCACCTACGAAACACTAAATAATGAAATAGCAATAGTAGACCAAGATGGAACAATCCATGCAAATAAAATGGGAACAGTAGAAATAATAGCAACACACACAATAACACATAAATCAACAACAATATTTGTACAGGTAGTACCAGTAGGAAAAGTAACAGTACCAAAATTAGAAATAGGAGCTACACATACAGCAGCATTAAAAACAGATGGAACTGTATGGACATGGGGAAGTAACTCATATGGACAATTAGGAACAGGAGACAATATAAATAAAGCAATGCCAGCAAAAGTAATGGATATAGAAAACGCAATAGATATATCAGTAGGAAGCTATAACACAGTAGTAGTAAAAGATGATGGAACAGTATGGAGCTTTGGATATAATGGATATGGTCAATTAGGAGATGGAACATCTTCAAGTAGAAATACACCAGTTCAAGTAATAAAACAAAACGGAAAACCACTAGAAAAAATAGTAAAAATATCAGCAGGAACAAACAAAACAATAGCATTAGATGAAAATGGAAATGTATGGGTTTGGGGAAATACATACAAATCAACAGCAACAAAATTAACAACAATAAATAATGCTATAGACATCTCACCAAGCTATGTGGTAACACAAACAGGAAAAGTGTATACATTAGAAGGAGAAAAACTAGAAATAGATAATATCCTAAGAGTATCAGAAGGTACAAATCATGCACTATTCCTAACAAAAGAAGGAACAGGATATAGCATAGGAGCAAATTCAAATGGTCAATTAGGAGATGGAACAACAGTAAGCAAAAACTCACCTACAGTGATAAAAACAGAAAAAAGTAATCTAACAGACATCAAAGAACTAAAAGCAGGATCAGGAAGTTCAATGGCAATAATGAAAAATGGAGACACATATACATGGGGAAGCAACAACAACAATAAATTAGGAACAACTGCAACAAAAAACCAAATATATCCAACTAAATTAGAAAATGTAAACACATCTATTTCAGGAGATATTGGAACAGATAATGGAGGCATTATAGATATCCAAGGATTTGTATACATGTGGGGATTAGGAACATATGGAAACCTAGGAAACAGTTTATATAATACATCTGTAGAACCAGTATTAGTAGGAGCAGAAGAAGCGGGATTAGACGAATATGACATTATATTACACCTAGGAGAAACACATCAAATAACAGTAACAAACAAAACATTTAATGTATTAAAAGAAATACAAGAAACAGGAACAATAAACTACAACATTGGAAACAGCAATATAGCAAGTATTTCAAACACAGGACTTGTAACAGGACAAAAAGAAGGAAAAACTACAGCAATAGTAACAAAAGCTGATACAGGAGCAACAAGTATAGCAAATGTAACAGTATTACCAGAAGGTGTAGAAATAGAACCAATGGCATTAACATGTATGTCACACACAGTAGTATTAAAAGCAAATGGAACAGTATGGGCATATGGACTAAATTCAAGTTATGAATTAGGAAATGGAACATCAATAAGTAGTGATAGACCTATCCAAGTATCATTCCCAAGCAACATAAAAATAACACAAATAGCAGTAGGAAACACACATAACTTAGCATTAGACACAGAAGGTAATGTATGGGTATGGGGAGTAAATTCAAATAATGCATTAGGAACAAAACTAAAAACTATACCATCACGTTTAGGAATAAGTAATGTAAAGAAAATAGCAGCAAACAATGACCAAAGCATGATATTAACAAAAGACGGATATGTATATGTATGGGGACTAAACTCAAATGGGGAATTGGGAGTAGGAACATACAAAGAAGTAAAAACACCAACATTACTAAACTATGTAAATAACATATTAGACATATCAATAGGAAAAAATCACACAATGTTATTAACAACAAAAGGTAAAGTTCTAACAAGTGGTCTAAATAGTTATGGACAAACTGGAAAAACAGAAGGAAAAACAAATATCTTTACACAAATAGAAGTACCAGCAACAGTAGGAAAAATATCAGCAGGAGATAACCACAGTGTATTACTAACAACAAATGGAGAAGTATATACATTTGGATATAATGAAAATGGACAATTAGGATTAGGAACAAAAACAAATGTAACAATACCAACCAAAACAAATATGACAAACATCATGGAAATATCAGCAGGAAGAAACCACACAGTAGTATTAGGAGCAAATAGAGTATTATACTCTACAGGTTCAAACAGTAATGGACAACTAGGAATAGGAACAAAAGATGATAAATTGTTATTCACGGAAATAACAAAAGTACAAGACATGATGTCAATATCATCTGGAAATACATACAATGTAGCAATAAAATATGATGGAAATGTATATGGATGGGGAGACTACTATCATGGAACAGCATCAGTAAAAACAAAAACAAACAGCAGAGTACCAGTAAAAATAGGAAATGACTCATCATATGCAGAAGAGCCAGAAATAACTGTTAATGTAAATGGAGCAAAACAAATACAAATAACTCCAAAATACAGCTTTAATGTATTTAAAGAAGACAACGAAGAAGATAGCGATTTCCAATATGAATCACTAAATGAGGATATAGCGACAGTAGGAGAAAATGGTTTAGTAACAGGAGTAAAAGTAGGAACAACTTGGATAAAAGTAAAAGAAGTTGCAACAGGAAAAGAAAACATAGTAATAGTAAGAGTAATAGAATCAGATTCAAAATATGCTTCAAAAATAGCAGGAGGAGATGGATATGCAGCAGTATTAAAAGCAGATGGAAGTATATGGGGATTTGGATATAACTCAGATGGACAATTAGGAAATGACAAATTAGCACCAATAAATGTGCCAAGTCAAACAAACATACTAGCCACATACAAACAAATCGAAGCAGGAAAGAAATTCACAATAGCATTAAGAGAAGATGGAACAGTATGGGCATGGGGAGATAACACATATGGACAACTAGGCCAAGGAAATAGGGTATCAGCTAAAAAACCAGTACAAGTACAAAACCTAACAAATATAGTATCAGTTGCAGCAGGAGATAATCATGCAATAGCAATAGATAAATTAGGAAATGTATATACATGGGGATTAAACAGTAAGGGACAACTAGGAAATAGAACAACAGAAACAGTAAGTATACCAGAAAAAATAACAGGACTAGATAACCAAGTGGTTAAAGTAGCAGCAGGTGGAAATCTAAGTGCAATAATAGATTCAACAGGAGATGTATATGTATTTGGAGACAATAGCAAAGAACAAATCGAAGAATTTAAATATAATTATGATGAATTTGGACAAAAAATATTGCCAGCATTAAATACATATGTATCGCAACCGATAAAAGTTCAAACAGTTGAAAATGCTGTAAAAGTACAATGTTTGCAAACTGGAATAGTAGTGTTAAAAACAGATGGAAGTGTAGAAAGAACAACAAAATATGCAAAACAAGCTAATGCCCAAAAAACAACAGTAATAAACTCAGGAATGGTAGACATATCAGGTAAAAACGAAAGTGTAGTATTACTAGATAAATATGGTGCAAGCTATACATATGGGGATAATAGCAAAGGCCAAGCTGGAATAGGCGGAACAAGTGCAAGTGTAATATTACAAAAAATACGAATAGCAGAAGAAAAAACATATTTGACAGTAGGAGCAGGCTATAAAGATAATTATGTAATAGATACAGAAGGATTTGTATATGGAGCAGGAGCAAATGAATATGGTCAATTAGGAAACAGCACTTATGATGAAAGTTATGACTTTACATTAGTAGGAGACAGAAATTTTGAAATTGTACCAGATGCAAGAACTATGAAACAACCAGAACAAGAAACAGTAAAAATAGTAGCTAATATATTCAATGTATTTAACCATAATGAAAGAGCACTAACAGATTATGATTGGAAATCAAGTAATACAGATGTAGTAACAGTAGATAATGGTGTATTAGCATCTCAAGACATGGGAACAGCTACAATAACAGCTACAGATAAAGCAACAGGAGTAAAAGCAACAGCACTAAGAGTAGTACAACCGTTAGATGAGCAAAGAATACAAAGTATTACTGTAAATAATAAAGAGGCAAAAGTATCAGGTGAAAACAAATATGAAGTGTCTGTAGAAAAAAATCTAGATGGAACAGGAACTTTAAAAATAACAACAAAAGATTCAGCAGATGAAATAAGTATTGATGGAGGAACAACATATGTAATAGGAGGAACATTAACACAAGATATACCATTAGACACAAATCCAACAGTACAAAAAATTAAAGTAAAAGCAAGTAATGGAAAAACAGTAGACTACATATTAACAATAAACATATTGTCAAATGATGCAAGCCTAGAAAGTCTAACAATAGACAATGTACAAGCAACATCAATAAGTTCAACAGAATACGAAATAATTGTAAAAGATACTGTAACAAAGCCAGAGGTACATGCAGTAGCAAGTGATTCAAAAGCAACAGTAAGTATAGATGCAAGTATAGAAGAAACAAAAGAAACAACAAAGACAGTTGATATGACAACTGTTATAAAGAAAACAATACCAGTTCAAGTAACATCAGAAAATGGTGACAAAGTAACATATACATTAACAATATATAAAGAAGATGCACTAACACAATTAGAAACAATAACAGTAGATGGAAAAGAAGCAACAAAAATAGGAAATACATCATATAAAGCAACAATACCAGCAGATGCAGATTATAGCACAATAATGGCTAAAACTTTATATAGTAAAGCAAGAGCAGAAATAAATGAATTGGGAGAAGAAACACAAGTTACAACAAAAGTAGTAGCAACGACCCAAGAACAAACAATAGTAAAAATCTACGTAAGAGCAGGAGAAGGAGAAAACGAAAGAGAAAAAGAATACACATTAACATTAGACAAACAAGGAACAGAGTTAATACAAGGTATATTCTCACTAACAGTAAATGGACAAGAAATAGAGCCAATAGGAAATATATATAATGCATACATAAGTGAAAATGCTGAAACAGTAGCAGTAACTGCTATCACTATTAATGATAATGACTTAGTAAAAATTGGGGAAACAGAAGCTAAAGTTCATATATCAACAGAAGAATTAGAAATAGCAGAAGAAGAAACAACATATAGAATAACTGTAACTGATCCAGAAGACAGCACAAAAACAAAAGAATATATATTGAAAATAAGAAAACCATCAGCAGACAATTCACTATTATCAGTAACAGTAGGAAACGAAGAATTTTCTAAAGTAGCAACAAGAGAAGCAGGAACAAACAACTTTAAAGTAAATATCTCAGACAAATATAGTGAAGTAGATGTAATAGGAACAGTAGGTTATGACCAAGCAAAAGTAAGTGTAAATGGAGAAAAATACGAAACTAAGATATCCACAAGATTGGTAGAAATTGGGAAAAATGAACCAACAAAAGTAGAAATTTTAGTAAAAGCACTAAATGGAGAAGTAGCAACATACACACTAGAAATTTACACAGAAAATAGTAATACAAATTTAAAGAAAGTAACTGTAGATGGAAAAGAAGCAACAATAAGTAGTGTATCAGAAGACACATATGAATATACTTTAGACAAAAAAGCAGACAAAATAACAATAGGAGCAATAGCAGAAGAACTAACAACAAAAGTAGGAATAAACACAAATGAACAAGAATTAGGAGCAACCTACAGAGAAATAAAAATGGAAGGAAGAACATTAACAGTAAATATACCAGTAACAGCAGAAGATGGAACAACAAAAGTATATAAACTAATAATAAATGCACTTCCAGACAATGTAAACTTATTAAATGTAAAAGTCAATGGAAAAGCAGCAAATGCAGTACCTGTAAACAAATATGAAACACGAGTAAACAAAAATGACACATTATTTGAACTATATGTAATACCAGAAGACGAAAAAGCAAAAGTCCAAATAGAAAACAATATAGAAGTTACAGGAACAGCCAGTGCAACAATAGCAAAAGACACAGAAGAAGTACAAGTAAAAATAAAAGTAACAGCACAAGACGGAACAACACAAGAATACACACTAATAGTTACAAATCAATCAGATGATTGCAAATTAGCAATTTTAAAAGTAGATGGAGAAACACTTGAAACAGATGCAGATGGAAAATATCATATAACAAAGAAATACTTAACATCATCTGTAAATATAGACGCAATAGCAAATAATAGTTATGCAACAGTAAGTATAAATGGAACAACACCAACACAAGAAGAACAAAAAGCAAGTGTTACAACATTAGACTTAGAAAACACAATCACAATAACAATAAAAGCAGAAGATGGAACAAGTAAAGATTACACATTAATAGTAGACAAACTACCAAATGAAACTGGAGCAACAATAACAATCAACTATGAAGAAAATGGAGAAACAAAAGAAAAAGTAATAGAATTAGACAGGAATAACAAAGGAACAATAAGAATAGGAAATCAAGAAAGTGTAAATCTAAAAGTAGTTGCAAAAGACGAATTAGCCCAAATCTCAATAGATGGAAGTATAGCAGAACCAAAAGAATCAACAAAAGAAATAATAACAACAGAAGAAACAACAAGTGTACCAGTACAAGTAACAGGACAAGATGGAACAATAGGAAACTATGAAATAACAATAATAAGAGCATCAAATAATGCAGAACTAAAATCAATAGATGTAAAAGGAATAGAAAATGGGGATATTCTAAAAACATCTGACAACACATATCTAGTAAAAGTACCAGACACAATGGAAAATGTTGATATAACAGCAATAGCAGAAAGCAGCTATGCAACCGTAAAAATAGCAGATGGAGACTATTCAGAAAACAACACACAAAATGCAACAATAACAATGGATGAAGGAACAAAAGAAATAACAATAACTATAAAAGCAGAAAACGGAGAAACAAAAGAATATAAAGTAACAATACAAAAAGTAACAGACTTAGGATTAGAAAGTGTAAAAATAGATGACAATGAATGTACAATAAAAAACGGAAGTTACGAAATATTTATAGATAGAAATGTAACACAATCAGCACTAAAAGTAAAACCAAAAAATCCAAAAGCATTAATATCAATAAAACAAGGAGTAGAAGGAACTTATGGAGAAGAAAAAACAGCAGAAGAACACATAGAACAAATACAAATAACAGGAGAAGAAACAACAGTAATAATCCAAGCAAAAGATCCAAATGACCCAACAAGAATAAAAGAATATTCTGTAACAATCAAATACAAATCAAATAATGCAGACTTAGAACTAATCCAAGTTGATGGAAAAGACGCAATAGAAACAGAAGAAGGATATTATGCAGTAACAACAGAAACCGCTACAACAGCAAGAATATATGTAAAAGCAACAAACGAATATGCCAAAGTAACAATAGGAGACAATGAAGCTGAACAAGGAGAGAGTATAAAAACAATTACATTAAGTCAGGAAAAGAAAACAACAATCCAAGTAACAATAAAATCACAAGATGAGAGTGTAACAAAAACATTTAATGTAATAATAGAAAGAAAGTCAGATGACACAAGTTGTATAATAAACATAAATAATGAAATAGCAGATGAAATAAACAAAGAGACAAACACATACACAAAATACATTGAAAGAAGTGCAACACAAGCAACAATCCAAGTAACAGCGAATAATGATGAAGCAACAGTAGAAATGGCAGGAGATACACAAACAAAAACATTAACACAAACTGTAGACATATCAAGTGAAATAACAGAAATTACAGCTATTGTAACAGCTGAAAATGGGGAAAAAGCCGTATACAATATCAGAATTGTTAAAAAATCAGCAGATACTACATTAAAAACAGTAAAAGTAAATAATCGAGTAATATCTGAAATTGATGGAAGATATGTAGCAACAGTATATGATAATGGATTAGATACACAAGAGGCATTGGTAGAAGTAATAGCAACAGAATCACACGCAAAGATACAAATAGGAGATGGAACTGCATGGCAACAAACTCCAGCAACATCAACTGAAATCTTTAGAGACGGAAATAGAAAAATAACATTAAATATTAATGTACAAGCACAAGATGAACAAACAGAAAGTATAACAAAAGAATTAGAAATAAACTTGATATCAGATGATGTAAGTATAAAAGTTGTAAAAAACGGTGAAAATGTTGTGACAAACTATAATGCCGAAACACACACATATAAAGAATATCTATCAAGAGATATAGAACAAGTGAGTCTATCAATAGAAGCAAATAATATGTATACAACAATAACATCAGGAGAGACAACAGGAACACCAATCATATCAATAAACAACATATCTGTAAAAGACCAAGAGGAAGTATATATAACATTTGCAGCAATTGCAGAATCAGGAAGAACGCAAGAATATACAATACAATTATTAAGAAAATCAAGTAATGCAGATGCAGAACATATCTACGTAGATGGACAGGAAATCACAGATAGATTTGCAGATAAAGACTCAGTACCAACATGCATAGTATCAATTGGAAAAACAAAAGATTCAAGTACAATAAGAGTTGTTCCAGAAAATGAATTTGCAAGTATAAAAATAGGGGATACAGAAGAAACAATAGGAGAAACGTCACAAAGAATACCACTAGATTTATCAAATGGAACAATAACAGTACCATTAGTAATAACATCACAAGATGGAACAGTGACAAAAACATATAATATAATGTTTGTACGTTTATCAAATGATACAAAAATACAATGGTTAGAAGTAAATAATAAGCACATAATTGAAGATGAAAGTGGAAACTATGAAGTAACTGTAAAATCATCAGAAGAAATAGCAAAAGTAAAAATAGTATTATCAAATATTTTAGCAAAAGTAACAATGGGAGGAGAAGAAAAACAAGGACAATTAGAAGAAAACGTAATCCTACCAAATGGAGACATAGTAAAAACAATAACAGTAACAGCAATAGACGGAACTATAAGAACTAGTACATTAACAATCCATAAAGCACAACCTAATTTAGGATTAGAAAAAGTATATTTAGATGGAAGATTAGCGACTAAGGTAGATGATAAGACATTTGAAATTGGTGTTGAGAAAGGAACAACACAGGCTCAAATAAAAGCAATAGCAAGTAATCCAGATGAATATGTAAGCATAAAAGGAAACACAGGTGTCCAAGGAGAAAATATATATACAAATTGCTCACTAGCAGACAAAGAAATACCAATAAAAGTAACCGCAATGTTTGATGGAGAAATAGACCAAGAAAAAGATTATGTTTTAAAAATAAAAGAAATAGAAGAACCAGATATATTGGAAGATTTGAAAGTGAAAATTAAAGTAGACGATGAAGAAGTTACTCAAGGAGAAGATGGAATGTATTTAGTAGAAGTAGATAATAGCCAAGATAACAGCTCATTATGGGCAGAAGTAACAACAGAAACATCACAAGTAAAAATAAAAGATACAAATGGAGAGACATCATATGATTCACCATCAAATCAGAAAAATATAAGTTTAAAAGAAAACATAACAGATGTTACTGTAACAGTAAAAAATGGAGCAGGGGAAGAAAAAGAATACATAGTAAGAATACAAAAGAGACAACCTGCAATAACTGGAAAAGTAATAACACAAGCATCAGATCAAGCAAATCAAACAGCAACAATAAAGGTATATAAAACATCAGACACGAGAAACGAAAATGATGCAGATAATCCAAGAGAGTTAATCAAAAAAATTGAGATAAAACTAGATGGAAGTTATACTTTAGACTTAAAACCAGATGAATATGACATAGTAGTAACAAAAACATCATACTTAGAATATAGATTGACAAATGTATTGGTAAAAGATGGAGAAACGATTGCTATAAATGATATCTATATCTATGCAGGAGATCTAGACGAAAATGGGGAAATAGAAATAGAAGATTTAACAAACATTATAGAAAACTATGGAGAAATAACACAAGATAACAAAGATGAAAAAGGAAAATATGACTTAAATGAAGATGGCATAGTAAACAAACTAGACAGAAACATCTTAAAAGAAAATTATGGAAAAACAAAAACAACAGAACAATGGGTAGATCCAAATCCATCGACAACAGCAAATTCAATAGTAACACACTCAACAGAATCAACATTAAGCTCAGAAGTTAAGTCTAAGGCAGTAGTGGAAGAAAATAAGGGTACAACAGGACAATCACAAATCTTTGTAAAACCATTAAAAGGAAAATATACAATAACATCTGCATATGGAACAAGAACACATCCAACAACAGGAGAAGTAAAAAAACACACAGGAATAGATATAGCAGGAACACATCATGCAGAAGTATTGTCAATAGCAGATGGAGAAGTAACTTATGCAGGAGTACAAAAAGGATTTGGTAATAGTGTAGAAATTAAACATGTTGTGAATGGGAAAACAATATATAGTTTCTATGCACACTTATCAAAAATAGATGTACAAAAAGGTCAAAAGGTAAAACAAGGAGAAACAATAGGATTAGAAGGAGGAGACCCTAAGACAGATCAGAATGTAGGAAATTCAACAGGACATCATCTACACTTTGAGATAAGAAAAGCAAGTGGATATGGAAATGACATAGATCCAACAAAATACATATAGATGTTTTTGGAAACTGATAAAAAATATCCGAAGCAATTATTCAAGGACAGAGCAAAAATATGCTCTGTCCTTATATTAATTTGATAGATATGAAGTGAATCAAAAAAGAATAAAATTAATTCTATCAAAAATATTTTTATCAGTAAATTAAATTTTATACAAACCATAAATTAAATTATTCTTGAAAAGTATAGCAAAATATAGTAAAATAGGTAATATTAATTATAAATATTACCTATTTTTGTGGAGAAGAAAAAGTATGAAGAATAAAGTATTAAAAACAATAAAAAAATACAATTTAATAGAAAATGGAGATAAACTAGTATTAGGAGTATCTGGTGGACCAGATTCCATAGCTATGCTTAATATTTTAAATGATTTAAGAATAGAAAAAGATATAGAATTAGATTTTAATATAGTAGTTGCACATATAAATCATATGATTAGAGATGAAGCAATTGAAGATGAAAATTTTGTTAAAAAATTTTGTGAAGAAAAAGGCATTGAATTTTATTCAAAAAGTATAGATGTAAAAAAACTTGCTAATACTAATAAAATAAGTACAGAAGAAGCTGGAAGAAATGCAAGATATGATTTTTTTGATGAAATCCTAGATTATACTAATTCAAATAAAATAGCTATTGCTCATAATAAAAATGATAAAGCTGAAACAATAATCATGAATTTTATGAGAGGTAGTGGAATTACAGGATTAAAGGGTATAGAACCAAAAAGAAAAAAATATATAAGACCATTAATTGAGTGTGAACGTACAGAGATTGAAAATTATTGTAAAGAAAAAAATTTAGATCCTAGAATTGATAAAACAAATTTTGAAAATGAATATACAAGAAATAAAATCAGGAATGTATTAATTCCGTATATAAAAAAGGAGTTTAACCCTAATATAATAAATACATTAAATAGACTATCTGAATTAGTAGGGGAAGAAGAGGAATATATTGAAAAACAAGTAGAAAGAAATTTTGAGAATTTAAAATTAGTAGAAACTAAGAAAGAAATTGTTTTAGATTTAAAAAAATTTAATAAATTAGAAAAAGTAATAAAATCTAGGCTTGTGTTATATACTATAATGAGTATTTTTGGTACTACAAAGGGAATTGAAAAAGTACATGTGGACGATATTATAAAACTTTGTGATAATAATATTGGAAACAAATATTTAACTCCAAATAAAAATATAAAAGTATTAGTAAAAGATCATAAAATTTATTTTTTAGACCAAAGATAAGTAGCCGTAACAAAACTTATGCAGGTAGCTTGGTTGTAATAAAAAAGTCATAAAAAAATAGTTTACAAACCCAATTTTATGTGTTATAAAAAACAAAGGAATTAACCTGAATGAAAAAATTCTTGTTTATAGTAGATTAGAAAGGTATTCAATAGGACAAAGGAGGAATAATTTTGAAAAACGGAATTAAAACATTAGCAATGTGGCTAATTATAGGAATTATATTTATAGTGGTATTATCATCTATTGTAGAAAATAGTGATTCAAAATTGAAATATTCAGATTTAATTGCAGATATTAATAGTGGTAAAGTTGAATCAATTCAAGTTGAATCTGATGGAAAAAAAGCCATTGTGCAATTAAAAGATGAGAAAATCAGAAAAGAAGTTAATATACCAGACATGCAGAGCTTTATGGCATATACAGAGGACTTTTTAAAAGAAGGAGCATTTACTTTAGAGGAAAAATCAGAATCAATATTTATTACAATACTTAGCTTATTAACACCATTTGGATTGTTAATTATATTTTTTATTTTCTGGTTCTTCATGATGGGTGGAGCAAACAACGGAAATCCAGGAAGTAAAACAATGTCTTTTGGAAAAAATAGAGCAAGAATGATGACACCAGCAGAAAAAAATAAAATTACATTTGAAGATGTAGCAGGTGTTGATGAAGAAAAAGAAGAATTAGAAGAAATTGTACAATTTTTGAAAAATCCAAAGAAATTTACAGACATGGGAGCAAGGATTCCAAAAGGAGTATTACTTGTTGGTCAACCAGGAACAGGTAAAACATTGCTTGCAAAAGCAGTAGCAGGAGAAGCAGGAGTTCCATTCTTTATTATAAGTGGTTCTGATTTTGTAGAGATGTTTGTTGGTGTTGGTGCTTCAAGAGTAAGAGATTTATTTGATCAAGCTAAGAAAAATGCACCATGTATAATATTTATTGATGAAATAGATGCTGTTGGACGTCAAAGAGGAGCTGGACTTGGTGGAGGTCATGACGAAAGAGAGCAAACATTGAATCAATTATTAGTTGAAATGGATGGATTTACAGAAAATGAAGGTGTTATTGTATTAGCAGCAACAAATAGACCAGATGTATTAGATAAAGCGCTTCTAAGAGCAGGAAGATTTGATAGACAAATTGTAGTAGGATTACCAGATGTAAAAGCAAGAGAACAGATATTAGAAGTACATTCAAGAAGAAAAAGATTATCAGATGATGTTGATTTAAAAGTTATTGCAAAAAATACTTCAGGATTTGCTGGAGCAGATTTAGAAAATGTATTAAACGAAGCAGCATTATTGGCAGCAAGAAAAAATTTAAATGAAATAGGAATGAAAGAAATTGAAGATGCTATGGTAAAAGTTACTATGGGACCTGAAAAGAAGACAAAAGTAAGAAGTGAAAAAGAAAATAGACTTGTTGCTTACCATGAAGCTGGTCATGCAGTTGTAAGTCATTATCTAGAGACACAAGACCCAGTACATCAAATATCAATTGTACCAAGAGGTATGGCTGGAGGATATACAATGTATCGTCCAACAGAAGATAAATCATTTATGTCAAAAACAGAAATGGAAGAAAATATTGTTTCACTACTTGGTGGTAGAGTTGCAGAAGCATTAATTTTAAATGATATTTCAACAGGAGCAAGTAATGATATTGAGAGAGCAACAGGAATTGCTAGAAGTATGGTAACAAAATATGGAATGAGTGATAGAATAGGAGCTTTAATGCTAGGTTCTAATCAAGAACAAGTATTTTTAGGTAGAGATATTGCTCAAGGTAGAGAGTATTCAGAAGAAACAGCAGCTATTATAGATGAGGAAACAAAAAGAATAGTAGATACAGGATATAATAGAGCAAAACAAATATTATCTGATAATATAGATAAGTTGCATCAAGTTGCTGGTATTCTTTTAGAAAAAGAAAAAATTGAAGCAGATGAATTTGAAGCGATTTTTGGAAAAGAATAATTGTAAAGAATTTGTATAATACAAAAAATAAAAAATGAAAGTAGCAATTTTATATTGCTATTTTCATTTTTTTAGTATAAAATATGAATAATAATAAAGGAAAGGTACATTAAATAGGTAAGCTAATGAAAAATTATTATGAAATATTAGAAGTAAATCCTAGGGCATCAGAAGAAGTAATAAAAAAAGCTCATCAAGTATTAATAAAAAAGTATCATCCAGATTTATATGTAGGAGTAGAAAGAGAAAAGGCAGAAGAAAAGATAAGAAATATAAATGAAGCATATAAAATACTTTCTGATGGCTTTTTAAGAGAACAATATGATAAAGAATTACAAAAAGAGGAAGATATATATAATCAAAGGGTTTATAAACAAAAAGAAAAAAATACAAATTATAAAGCTGATACTAAAAAGAAAAATAGAAAAGAAGATTATGCTCAAGAACAAATGCCCACACATAATGTAGGAACTTTTATGAGTTTAGTTGATTTAGTTTCAGTTACTTTTAAGAATATGCCTAAAAGAGAAAAAAGAAAATTACAAAAAGAGGATTTTATTGCAGGTGGATTAACTATACTAATTGTAGGAATATTAATTGTTGTATTATGGTTTATTCCAGCAACAAATGGTTTTGTGAAAAGTTTATTACCTTTCTTAAACTAGTTATTAGAAAGAAGATGATATAATATGCATTATGCTGATATAAAGAAAGCTGATATTGCAAATGGCTTAGGTGTTAGAGTTTCAGTTTTTGTAAGTGGATGTACACATCATTGTAAAAATTGTTTTAATAGTGAAGCATGGGATTTTAATTATGGAAATGAATTTACAGAAAATGAAATTAATAGAGTTATAAAAGAATTAGATCATTCTTATGTTTCAGGTTTATCAGTATTAGGAGGAGAACCACTAGAACATGTAAATCAACAAGGATTATTACCACTTTTAAAGAGAGTAAAAGAAAAATTCCCGGACAAAAACATTTGGTGTTATTCAGGTTATACCTTTGAAACAGATATTATGGGAAAAATGTATAATAATTGGAAAGAAACACCAGAAATTCTATCATATATAGATGTTTTAGTAGATGGAAAATTCGAAGAAGACAAAAAGGATATAAAGTTAAGGTTCAGAGGATCTAGTAATCAAAGGATTATAGATGTTAAGAAATCATTAAAAGAGAATAAAGCTGTATTATTTGAATTTTAACTATTGACAAGTTATACCAATTTAGGTTATAATGGATATCGTTATAAGGGTTATCCCACATACAGTTTCGTATGGGCCGGAAGGAGGGGAATATAAATGTCAGAGATAAAAGTTAATAATGGTAATATAGAAGATGCTTTAAAAAGATTTAAAAGACAATGTGCAAGAAATGGAGTTTTACAAGAAGTTCGTAAAAGAGAGCATTATGAAAAACCTAGTGTAAGGAGAAAGAAAAAATCAGAAGCAGCTAGAAAAAGAAAATTTAATTAGAAAATTAGGGATTGGAAGTATAATGGGGTATTATAAATATACACTTTTTAACTTCCAATTTTTGTTTTAAAAAATATATTATTATTTAAAAGAATTATAAATTTAAAAAATGTGTATAATAAAATAAAGAAGGAGGAATTTAGATGAAATATAAAGAAAATGAATTAAAGCAGGGAATTAAAATTCATACTATAAATACTAATAAATTTAAAACAAATTTGTTAGCAGTTTTTTTAACAACAGAATTAAATAGGAAAACAGTTACAAAAAATGCATTAATCTCAATGCTTTTAAGAAGAGGTAGTAAAAATATGCCAACTCAAGAAGAAATTAGCAAGCAAATGGAAGAAATGTATGGAGCAAGCTTTGATTGCGGATTGGATAAAACAGGAGATAATCAAGTTTTAAAATTTTATATAGAAGTAATTAATGATGATTTTTTACCACAAAATAATGATGAAATGTTAAAAAAAGCTATACAAAAATTACTTGAAATTGTATTTGATCCTTATAAAGAAGGTGAAGGATTTAAGAAGGAATATATAGAACAAGAAAAAGAAAATTTAAAACAAAAAATAGTTGGAAAAATAGATAATAAAGCCAGATATGCAATTGACAGATGTATTGAAGAAATGTATGGAGAAAAAGCATTTGGGTTATATAAATTTGGATATGTAGAGGACTTAAATAATATAGATGAAAAAGAACTATACTTATATTATAAAAACTTAATTAATTCTTGTAAAATAGACATATTTGTGTCAGGAAATATAAAAGAAAATACAGATACATTGATAGAAAATAATGAAAATATAAAAAAATTAGAAGGAAGAAAGCCAAATTATAATATTCCTAAAATAGATAACAATGAAATTAAAGAAAAAGAAAATATTGTTACAGAATCTATGGAAGTAACACAAGGAAAACTTATATTAGGATTAGATGTTAACATCGATAATGAAGAATTAAAATATGATACAGTTATATATAACAGTATATTAGGAGGAACAGCAAATTCTAAAATGTTTCAAAATGTAAGAGAAAAGGCACATTTAGCTTATGTGGCGAGTTCAAGCTATTTACGTCATAAAAACATTATATTTGTAAATTGTGGAATTGAAATTTCAAATTATCAAAAAGCATTAGATTTAATAAAACAACAAATTGAAGATATGAAACAAGGTGATTTTACAGAAGAAGATATTGCAAATGCTAAGAAAGGAATTCTAGCAACTATTAAGACGATAGATGATGAACAAGATACTCAAATTAGTTATTATTTTGGTCAAGAATTAACAAACACAAGAGTTTCTACAGAAGAATATATTAAAAAAATTGAGAAAATCCAAAAAGAAGATGTTATAAATATAGCAAGAAAAGTAAGTATTAATACAATATATTTCTTAAAGGATTAGATTATAATGAGTCAATAAATAGAAAGGAGATAAAGATGCAAGTAATTGAAAATTTAAAGGTTAAGGAAAAACTTTATATAGAAAAATTAGAAAATGGATTGACTGTTATGGTTATTCCTAAACCAGGAATTCAAAAAAAATATATGATTTGGGGAACTAATTATGGTTCGAATGATAGTGAATTTATTGTTCCAGGAGAAGAGGAAAAAACTAAAGTGCCAAATGGAGTAGCACATTTTTTAGAACATAAATTATTTGAACAAGAAAATGGAACAAATAGTTTAGATGTATTAACTGCATTAGGAGTAAATGCAAATGCTTATACAACTAACGATCATACTGCCTATTTGTTTGAAAGTACGGATAATTTTTATCCTGCAATGGATGAATTAATGGATTATGTGCAGCATCCATATTTTACAGATGAAAATGTTGAGAAAGAAAAGGGAATTATTGGACAAGAGATTATGATGTATGATGATTATCCAGATTGGAGAGTATATTTAAATGCGATGCAAGCAATGTATCATAATAATCCAATAAAAATAGATATTACAGGAACGATAGAAACAATTGGAAAAATAAACAAGGAAATTTTATATAAATGTTATAAAACTTTTTATAATCCATCTAATATGGTTTTAGTTATATCAGGTGATTTTGAACCAGAGAAAATAATAGGTGAAGTAAAAAAACGTCTTATAGAGAATCAGAATCAAGGAGAAATTAAAAGAATTTATCCAGAGGAACCAGAGACAATAGTCCAAGAGCTTATTGAACAAAGATTAGAAGTAAGCCAACCGCTTTATACAATAGGAATTAAAGACATGATTAATAAAAAATCTATGGAAAATTCAAAAGAAATAGTAAAAAAACATATTTCTATAGAAATTTTGTTAAACCTTTTAATTGGAAGAAGTTCAGAATTATACAAAGAATTATATAATAAAGGGATAATACATGGACAGCCAAGTTTAGATTATGAATTTGGAAAAACCTATGCACATGTTTTGATAACAGGTCAATCGAAGGAACCAGAAACTTTATATAATGAATTTAAAGAAAAAGTAAAAGAAATGAAGAAAAAAGGAATATCTAAGGGAGATTTTCAACGAATAAAGAAAATGATTTATGGAGGATATGTAAAAGAATACAATGATGTACAGGACATAGCAAGAATGTTCTTGGCAGACTATTTTAAAGGAATTAATTCTTTTGATTATATAGAGGAAATAGAAGGGATAAATGTAGAATATTTAAATCAAGTGTTAAATGATGTATTTAAAGAGGAAAAAATGGTACTTTCTATTGTAAAAAGTTAAAAAATAACAAAAATTTAAGTTTGTGAAAAATGTAATAAAAACGGTGTTGGTTAAGAAAATAAAACAATACCGTTTTTTAATAAAATATCGTGTCGAAAAAAGAAATAAAATGTCATACGAAAGTTCCCAGAATGCCTTGAAAATACTTGACTTGAGAAAAATAATGTGTTAATTTATAGATATACGAAAGATAATCAAATAAAAAGGAGAGATTAGTATGTTAAATGATGAAATTTGTAAATTGAGGGATAAATTAAATAATAGTATTGAACAAGGCGATGATTATAATATTACATATAAATTAAGCATAGAATTAGATGAATTGATAGCAAAATACTATGATGAATTAAAAAATGCTAAAAAAAAACTAATATGGACAACTACGTAAAAAAATAGTCTCTTAAATGAATTAAGAGGCTATTTTTGTTATCTAGTTGTAAGTTTGCTAAGAAATAATTATGATGTTGATGCTCTGGCTCCAACTATAATACTTAAATTTTATTTAATGTCTTTTCATTTCATTCAAAAAGAAAATCTAATACAAGAAAACAAGGCGCTTTCACTCAGGTTCAAAATTATTATTATATGAATTTAAACTTTTCGAATGTAATTGGAGTAATCTTAGAATTTCTTAAATTATTTTAGAAATTCTTAGATTATGTATTGAACCGAGAAAAGTTTAAATTCATATAATAATAATTTTGCCCGTGAACATTACTCATTTTCTTGTAAAAGATTTTCTATTTTTCGTTCCAATCAAACGTCATTAAATAAAATTTAAGTATTATAGTTGGAGCCAGAGCATCAACATCATAGTTATTTCTCACCAAACTGTAACCTAATTGTATATTTGAGGCTTAAAGATTGCTTGCATTTTTACCTAAGATATTGTATAATAATATGCCAAGTGAGGGAAATAAAATGCAATTAAACAAGGAAGAATATAAAAATTTTAAACAAATTGTTAATATTTTTTACAATGAAGAAATAGAAGGAATTAATGAAGAAAAAGAAAAAATAAAAAAAGAAGGAACAATAAAAATTGAGCCTAGGATTTTTTATGACAAATTTTCTGGTGACATGAAAATCGAATTTAAAATTGGAAATAAAAAAATGTATAAAATAAAAAATTTATCAGAATTTTATACAAGAATGCTTAATAAAGAATTTTATCGTTATGGTGAAAAGTTGCAATTTATCCACACAGAAGAAGCATTTGAAAATAATAGTAGACAATTGTTAGAGTTTGTTATGAAATATGCAGAAGTTATAAAATATGCGAATTCTAATTCAAATAGTAATTATAAATACTATGGAAAAGCACTAAGTGAAACAAGTATTATAGTAGGTAATAGTGCTATTGATGATTTATTTGATGTATTAAAAGGAAGAAAAATTATATTTCAAAAAGATTGTAATACTGAAGAAATAGAATTTACAGAAGAACAACCAGAAATAGAATTTGAATTAAAGAAAACAGAAAATAAAGATTATATAATAGTACCTAATATAGAAATTTATAAAGTAAATATTATTAAGGGAAAAGAATACAAATATATTTTAGATGATAAAAAATTATATAGATGCACAAAAGAGTTTGAAAATTCTAATTTAAAGTTATTAGAACTTTTTAGAAAAAATTATATAAATGAAGTAAAATTAGGAGAAAAAGAATTAACACAATTATTTTCTATTATTATACCAAGAGTAAAGAATGCCATAAATTTAAAAAATATGACAGAAGATAGTATAAAAAAATACATGCCAAAAGAATTGATAGTTAAAGTGTTTTTAGATTTCGACTCAAATGATTATTTAATTGCAGATGTAAGGTTTGATTATGAAGGTAATGAATTTAACCCATTAGAAGAAAATAAAAAAATTAAATTTCCAAGAAATATGTTAGAAGAAACTAATGCTTTAAATATTTTTAGACAGACTGGATTTATGTTAGAAACTAAAAATTTGAGATTTATTTTACCAGATAATGATAAAATATATGAGTTTTTAACAGAAGATATAAACTATTATATGCAACATTTTGAAGTTTTAGCAACAGATAATTTTAAAAGAAAACAGATTAAGGAAACAAAAATTGGAGGAATAGGAGTAAAAGTCGAAAATAATTTATTATCAATTGATTTCAAAAATTTAGATATTGATATAGAAGAATTAGAAGAAATCATGTCTAAATACTCTTTAAAGAAAAAATATCATAGATTAAAAGATGGTAGTTTTATTGACTTAGAAAATAATAAAGAAGCAAAATTTTTAGAGAAATTAGTAACAGGTATGGATATTTCTTATAAAGATTTGGAAAAAGAAGAATTAAAATTACCTGTTTATAGAATTTCATATTTTAATCAACTATTAAAAGAAATAAAAGGAACTGAAATAACTAAAAATGATGAATATAAAAATATTATAAATCAATTAGATAAAGAGCAATTAGAAGAAGAAATTAAAGTACCAGAAAATTTAAATTCAGTTTTAAGATATTATCAAAAAACAGGTTTTAAGTGGTTAAAGATACTAGATAGATATCACTTTGGTGGAATATTGGCAGATGATATGGGATTACGGAAAAACTATTCAAATGTTATCAGTAATAGTTGATTATGTTCAAAATTGTAAAGATGATAAAAAGGAAAACAATAGAGCAAGTATTGTAATTTCACCAAGTTCGTTAACATTAAATTGGCAGAATGAAGCAACTAAATTTGCTAATGGGTTAAAAACAATAGTTATAAGAGGGACGCTAGAAGAGAGAAAACATCAAATTGAGCAAATAGATAAGTTTGATTTAGTTATTACTTCATATGATTTATTAAAGAGAGATATTGAACTATATCAAGAAAAAAATTATAAATTTAGATTTATAATAGCAGATGAAGCTCAATATTTAAAAAATAGTAATACTCAAAATGCAAAAGCAATAAAAAAAATAAAAGGAGATACAAAATATGCTTTAACTGGAACTCCAATTGAAAATTCTTTAGCAGAATTATGGTCGATTTTTGACTTTATTATGCCAGGATATTTGTTTACATATCGAAAATTTAAAAATATGTATGAAACTCCAATTGTAAGGGAATCTAATGAATCAGTTGTTGGAAAGCTAAAAATGCTAATAGAACCATTTATTTTAAGAAGAAGTAAAAAAGAAGTGTTAACAGAGCTTCCAGATAAGACAGTAACGGTTTTAAATAATGAAATGGGAGAAGAACAAAGAAAAATATATATAAATTATTTATTACAAGTAAAACAGGATATATCAGAAAAAATTAAATACAGTGGCTATGAGAAAAACAAAATGCAAATATTGGCAGCGCTAACAAGATTAAGGCAGATTTGTTGTCATCCAAGTTTGTTTATAAATGGATATAATGAGGGAAGTAGCAAATTGGAACAATGTATGGAAATTATTCAAGAGGGTACAAATGCAGGACATAAAATACTACTTTTTTCGGGATATACATCAATGTTTGATTTCATAGAAAAAGAATTAAAAAAAAGAAACATAAGATATTTTAAATTAACAGGTGCTACAAAAGTAGAAGATAGGATAAAATTGGTTGATGAATTTAATAATAATTCTGATATTAAGGTGTTTTTGATTTCTTTAAAAGCAGGTGGAACAGGTCTTAATTTAACTGGAGCAGATATGGTTATTCATTATGATCCATGGTGGAATATATCAACAGAAAATCAGGCTACTGATAGAGCTTATAGAATAGGTCAAAAAAATAATGTTCAAGTGTATAAATTAATTACTAAGAATTCAATTGAAGAAAAAATATATGAATTACAAGAGAAAAAGGAAGAGTTAGCTAATAATATGCTGGATACAAAAACTACATTTGTTAATAAATTATCTCAAGAGGAAATAATGAAACTATTTGAATAATATATAAATTTAGATGTTATATAAAAAAATTAATATTCTAAAAGAACTGACAAAATTGATGTGTGTAAAAACATTTATTTTGCCGGTTCTTTTATTTTATAGGAAAGTCCTACTATTTTGTAACATTAATAAACTCTAGGAAAAAAGCAAAAGAAAGATAAAAAATGAAATAATGTAATATAAATATCAAGAAAATTTAATATAAAAGAAAAAAGCACTAGAATTCAAAAATCCCTAAGAAAAACGAATAAAGTACATAAAAACATATTTATTGACAATGCATGTCTTTTTTTATTTTAATTTTGAAAATAATAACAAGGTTGATTTTTTTGCCATTTTATGTTAAACTTAGAAAGAACCATATTTTACATTATGTAAAGAACAGATAATAAAAATATGTTGTATAAGGAGAATTGAAATGGATAAAAAAGTTTTGAACAAACATTTAGAAAAATTAAATGAGGACATAAGAAATATTCAATATCAAATAAATAGTATAAACCAAGATATAAAAAAAGATAAGAAACAAAGTTATATTGAAAAAAGAATTGATAGATTAGTTAATAATTATAAAATGTTAAATCAAAAAAGACAGGAATTAGTAAATATATCTAGAGAAGAAAAAAGAGAACTACAGGAAAAAGTATTAGAAATACGTAAACAAGTAAAAGACGTTTGTTATAAAGGAAGCAAGGACGTTTCAAAACAAAATATACAACTAGACGAAGTTGTTAACAATGAAAGTAAATCAGAAATTTATAATAAGATTGATGATGATGAAAATGAAAAAATAAAAAGAGTTTATGGTCCAGATGGTAGTTTAGAGTACATATATATTAAAGAAGAGAGACCTATTGGAAGATGGCAGAAAATTAAGCAAATGATGGGAAAAAAGAAGAAAAATAAAGAGATAATAAAAAAGCAAAGAAACAAAAACAGATTCGGAAAGATGAAAGAATTTTTCAGGAAAATTAACGGAAAGAAATTATTAAAAAGGATAGCAGCTTTTGGAATGGGATCATTAATGCTACTTCCTGGAACAATTTCTGCTAATCAGAATGAAAATAATACTGAAAGTAAAAGTACAAAAAACAGCTATATAGATACTGTAAAACAAACACCTGTAAATGAACATGAATTAATAAAAATGGCAGAAGATTTTAAAAAAGAAAATTCTTTGAATATGGACGAAAATATAAAATCAGAAGAAGCAGTTAAAGAAGAAAATACAAATGATAAGAATGAAAATGATGTACTTGTACATATTATAGCTCCAGCACAGAGCAAATACACAGAAGTGTCTGATGGTAAAGGAAATTATGGTATTTTTACCGAAGATACTGAAGTTTCGATATATAATAGAGCTTTAATCAGAACTAATAAAGATGGAAGCAAATCAATATTAAAGGCCACAAAAGTAGGGCAAACTTGGAAACAATATGCAGAAGAACAAGGAATTGATTATAATGAGTTTAAAACATATATAGAGAATAATGAAAATATACAAGAGGTTTTATCTACTATGTCTGTTGATGGTAAAAGTATATATGGATGGATGCCAGCATCAGAATTTGAATATAAAACTCAAGATAAAGAAATAAATGTACAAAGAAATTATGTTACCGAGGTAGAAGAAAGATAATGAAAGATTATATAACTGTAATAGGAGCAGGATTAGCTGGATGTGAGGCAGCTTATCAAATTGCTAAAAGAGGAATAAAAGTAAAATTATATGAAATGAAGCCAATAAAATATTCAGAAGCACATTCAAATGAAAATTTTGCTGAAATTGTATGTAGCAATTCTTTTAAATCAAATTTGCTAACAAATGCATGTGGTTTATTGAAAGAAGAATTAAGAAGATTAGATTCATTATTAATTAAAATTGCAGATGAAACAAGAGTTCCAGCAGGACAGGCTTTAGCAGTAGATAGAGAAAGTTTTTCTAAAAAAGTAACTTGTGAATTAGAAAAAAATGAATTTATTGAAATTATTCATAAAGAAATTGTTGATATAGAATCTTTAGCAAAAGATGGAATTGTGATAATAGCAACAGGACCTCTTACTTCAGAAGGGTTAGCAAAAAATATAGGTAAAATAACAGGAGAAGACAAGCTTTATTTTTATGATGCGGCTGCGCCAATTGTAAATAAAGATAGTATAAATTTTAAAATTGCATTTTATGGAGACAGGTACAGCCAAGAAAAGAAAAAAGATGAAAGTATAGAAGAATGGAAAAAAAGATTAGCAATTCAAGAAAAAGATGAACAGAGTTATATTAATCTTCCAATGAATCAGGATGAATATGAGAAATTTTGGAATGAACTTGTAAAAGCAGATGTAGTTACACTTCATGAATTTGAAAAGAGAGAAATCTTTGAAGGTTGTATGCCAGTTGAAATAATGGCCAAAAGGGGAATTGATACTTTGAGATTTGGACCATTAAAACCAGTAGGGTTTGATGATCCAAAAACAGGAAGAAGGCCATATGCATTAGTACAACTAAGACAAGATAATAAACAAGCAAGTATATATAATATTGTTGGATTTCAAACTAATTTGAAATTTGGAGAGCAAAAGAGAGTTTTTCAAATGATACCAGGATTAGAAGAAGCAGAGTTTATAAAATATGGAGTAATGCATAGAAATACATATATCAATTCAAGCAAATTATTAGACGAAACATATAACCTTAAAAACAATAATAATGTTTATTTTGCAGGCCAGATAACTGGTGTTGAGGGCTATGTTGAGTCGATATCTTCTGGAATGGTAGTAGCCATTAATGCTGTTAATCAAGTAAAAGGAAAAGAAGAAAAAGTTATTTTTTCGGAAAATACGGTAATAGGGGCTTTATCTAAATATATATCAACTCCAAATGAAAGATTTCAGCCAATGAATGCTAATTTTGGAATATTGCCAGAGTTAGAGGGAAAAAAGATAAAAGATAAAAAAGAACGATATGCTAAATTAGCTGAAAGAAGTTTAGGGTATTTTAATTAAAGATATAAATAATGTATTTTACAAAGTTATTACAATTAGTTTACAAATGTATAAAATTGGATAAAAAGGTTGAAAAAGAGCATTAAAAAAAGTATAATAAATATGTATACTTATTTTAAATAAAAAATTAATTTGAAGGAAAGAAATAATTTATTATAATGAAAATATAAATAATAGGGGGATTTGATATGAAAAATGTTAGTGAATTTACAAAAACACAAGCTTTAATTGATGAGTACAATAAGCTTAAAAATAAGGTTCCTAAATTAGAAGCACAAATGGAACAAAACAAAAAGAGAACAGAAGCAAAAAAAGAAAAATTTAAAAGGGATATGCAAGAAAATAAAGAAGATATTGAATATAAATTAGATAGGGCTGCAGTAGAAGCTGAATACGGAAAGCAAATAGAACAAGAGGAAAAAAATCTGGAAGAAGAAAATGGCAAAATTAAAGAAGAAATTAATAAAGCGAAAGAAGATAAAAAGTTTTTCTGTACAGATAAAAACTTCAAAACCATTACAATGGAAATTGAAGCTATGAAAAGAGAAGTTGAAGATGGAAAACTAGAAATAAAAAGAAAAGAATATGAAATTAAGGGCAACGAACTCAAAGAACAAGAATTTAGTGCAAAACCTGATAAAGAAAATCCTCTTAAGTGGTTAGAATTAAGGAAAGAAAGCGAAAAAAAAGAACAGGAAATTGGAAAAATAAATAAAGAAATTAATGCTATGAATAAAAAAATAGAGGAATATTCAAAGTTTAAGGGAGAACTAAATCAACAACTTAGTACATTTACAGCTATTGATTTTAATAAAATGCGTGAAAGAGAAAATAATAAAACAGACAAGCCGGAAGAGCAACAAGAAAATAATAAAACAGACAAGTCGGAAGAGCAACAAGAAAATAATAAAACAGACAAGCCAGAAGAACAACAAGAAAATAATAAAACAGACAAGCCAGAAGAACAACAAGAAAATAATAAAACAGACAAGCCAGAAGAACAACAAGAAGATAATAAAACAGATAAGCCAGAAGGGCAACAAGAAGATAATAAAGCAAATGATCCGGAAGAGGAATATGAGGACATATATTCTAATTCACAAGATTTTGTTAAGGCTATTCATATTGAAGCTGCTACAGGAAAAGCATACATTGATACATTTAAAAATAATAAAAAAGAGATAGATATAAAAGAAGCAATTGAGAATAGAAAAGGATTATATAAAAGAATTAATCTTAAAGAAATTATGGAAAAGGCAGGAGTAGAATCAAGAATAAATCAATTTATGTTAAAAAGAAAAATTAATCCAGTAATATTAGAAGCTATAAATGAAAATGAAAAAATGACAGAAGAATACATTTATAGTTTGATAGAGAAAAAAGAATTTCCTTTTGAATATAAACATGATTTAGAAAATTCAAACTTATCATTTAAAGACATGGCTTTAATGAATAGAGTAGCTTTAAAAGAAAGCAAAATAGATGGCAATGAAGTGATAGGAGCTAAAAAGTTATATACAATCAAATCTTTCTTTGGAAAAATAAAAAATAAAGCTCTAGCGAAGTTTAATAAAAAAGAAGAACCTAAAATGATTAATGAGAAAAATGAAAGACAAGAAGACACAAAAAGCAGAAAAGAGAGGTTTTATGAATCTATAGAATATACTCCAGAAGAGCAAAATGCAAATGATATAGAATTAGAACAAAAAAATAAATATAATGAAGCTTATGAAAAGTTAACAGATGAACAAAAAGCAAAATTAGCAACTATGGATGTTAGCAATATTCAAAGATTAGGATTTGATTATAATACAGCTGTTGCATTAAGAGAAATGACAAATAACGAAGATAAGAAAGTAACTCAAGAATCTACAACAAAAGAAGACAAGAAAGTAACCCAAGAATCTACAACAAAAGAAGATGACGAAAGTCAAAGATAGTATTGACAAATTAAAAAAAAGTAGTATTATAAAAATGTAAACAAATAAAAAGACCTTTCAAATAAATATTTGAGAGGTCGTTTGTTCCTAAAAATAAGGAGGAATATACAAATGAAAAAGATAGAAAAAATAAAAGTTCGGTGGCATCCTAGAAAATTAATTACATATTTAACTTTTATAGCTTTGGCAGGACTATTTATATTTTGGAAATTTTATATTAAATTTGCTAAGTATACAGTAAAAGATGTTTGGCAAAGAAGTAGTATAATTTCTGTAGTAGTAGTTGTAATAATCTTTTTATTAATATTTATTGGAATATTAATAAAAAGTAAGAAAGCGATATACAATATAAATATAGAGAATAAAACATGCACAAAAAGAGAAAAAAAGATTCAGTATAAAAATATATACTATACTCAGTCATTATTGCAAAGAATGTTTGGACTTGTAAATATTTATTTAATAAATGAACAAGAAATAATGAAGATAAAAGATGTTTCAAAGAAAGCTATTGAATATGTTGATGCTATTAAACTAGGCAAGTGAAAACTTGCCTTTTTCTATTGACTTTATGTATCAAAGATGCTATAATAGCATATGTTCGAATATATTACCAAATTAGGCAAATTTTGAATAAATAATTAAACAGGAGGTGAAATTTAAGTGCCAACAATTAATCAATTAGTAAGAAAAGGAAGAAAAACAGGAGTAACAAAATCAACAGCACCAGCACTTCAACATGGATGGAACTCAAAAAACAAAAAATTAACAAACAATAGAGCTCCACAAAAAAGAGGAGTATGTACAGTTGTTAAAACAGTTACACCTAAAAAGCCAAACTCAGCTTTAAGAAAAGTTGCCAGAGTTAGACTTTCAAATGGTTATGAAGTAACATCTTATATCCCAGGTATAGGACATAACCTACAAGAACACAGTGTTGTATTAATAAGAGGTGGTAGGGTAAAAGACCTTCCAGGTGTTAGATACCATATTATCAGAGGAACATTAGATACAGCAGGTGTTAAAGATAGAATGCAAGCGCGTTCTAAATATGGAGCTAAAAAACCTAAAAAATAAAAAAATTAGCTACAAAATTTAAAAATTAGTGCTTGTAATTCTTACTAAATTAAGGCATTTAAATTTAGAATAGATTTATATAGCACTGTGCGCAAGAAAGAAAGACTTTCTTGAGAGTACCTAGATATTTTATAAATAAAATATCAAATAAAATTTAAGGAGGGAAGAATAGTGCCAAGAAAAGGATATATAGCAAAAAGAGAAGTATTACCAGATCCAATATATAATAGCAAAGTTGTTACAAAATTAGTTAACAATATTATGTTAGATGGTAAAAAATCAGTTGCTCAAAAAATAGTATATGATGCATTTGACATTATTAAAGAAAAAGAAGGAAAAAATCCTTTAGAAGTTTTTGAAGCAGCTTTAGAAAATATTATGCCAGTTCTTGAAGTTAAAGCAAGAAGAGTAGGTGGAGCAACTTATCAAGTTCCATTAGAAATCAGACCAGAAAGAAGACAAACTTTAGGATTAAGATGGTTAGTAACTTATGCTAGAAACAGACATGAAAAAACAATGGCTGAAAAATTAGCAGGTGAAATAATGGATGCAGTAGCTGGAAACGGTGGAGCATTTAAGAAGAAAGAAGATACACATAGAATGGCTGAAGCTAATAAAGCTTTTGCACACTATAAATGGTAAAATTTGAAATTAATGTTATAAAAATATAAATTCAAAGAGAATCAGAGTATTTGAAAGGGGGAAATATAGAAAATGGCAGGAAGAGCATACCCACTAGAAAGAACTAGAAATATAGGAATAATGGCACATATAGATGCCGGAAAAACAACAACAACAGAAAGAATCTTATTTTATACAGGAAAAACACATAAAATAGGAGAAGTTCATGAAGGTGCAGCAACAATGGACTGGATGGCGCAAGAACAAGAAAGAGGTATTACAATTACTTCAGCATGTACAACATGCTTCTGGAAAAATAATAGAATTAATATTATTGATACACCAGGACACGTTGACTTTACAGTAGAAGTACAAAGATCTTTAAAAGTACTTGATGGAGCTGTTACAGTTTTAGCTGCAAAAGGTGGAGTACAACCACAAACAGAAACAGTTTGGAGACAAGCTGACAAGTATAGTGTACCAAGAATGGTATATGTAAATAAGATGGATATTGTTGGAGCTAACTTTATGCTTTGTGTTGATCAATTAAAAAACAGATTAAAAGCAAATGCAGTTCCAATTCAATTACCAGTTGGAGCAGAAGATAATTTCCAAGGTATAGTTGATCTTATTAAAATGAAAGCATTTATTCAAGATGATAAATTAGGTGAACATATTGTTGAAAAAGAAATACCAGAAGATATGAAAGCAGATGCTGAAAAATGGAGAGCAAACATGATTGAAGCAGTTGCTGATCAAGATGAAGAGTTAATGATGAAGTATTTAGATGGTGAAGAATTGACAGAAGAAGAAATCAAAAAAGGTTTAAGAATTGGAACAATAGCAAATAAAATAGTTCCAGTTACATGTGGTTCTTCATACAAAAACAAAGGTGTTCAAGAATTATTAGATGCAGTAGTTGATTATATGCCATCACCATTAGATATACCACATATTAAAGGTGAAACATTAGAAGGAGAAGAAACAGAAGCTAAAACCTCAGATGATGCTCCATTTGCAGCATTAGCATTTAAAATTGCTACTGATCCATTTGTTGGAAAATTATGTTTCTTTAGAGTTTATTCTGGAACACTAGAATCAGGTTCTACAATATTAAACTCTAGTAAAGATAAAAAAGAAAGAGTTGGAAGAATTCTTCAAATGCATTCAAATCATAGAGAAGATATTGACAAAGTTTATTCAGGAGATATTGCTGCAGCAGTAGGTTTAAAAGATGTTACAACTGGAAATACTTTATGTGATCCAGATCATCCAATAATACTTGAATCAATGGAATTCCCTGAACCAGTTATTGATATAGCTATTGAGCCAAAAGATAAAGCTGCTCAAGAAAAAATGGGAATTGCTTTAGCAAAACTTGCTGAAGAAGATCCAACATTTAAAGCTTATACAAACCAAGAAACAGGTCAAACAATTATTGCTGGTATGGGTGAATTACACTTAGATATCATAGTTGATAGATTAAAAAGAGAATTCAAAGTAGAATGTAATGTAGGTAAACCACAAGTTGCTTACAAAGAAACAATCAGAAATGCAGTAAAAGTTCAAGGTAAATTTATTCGTCAATCAGGTGGTAAAGGACAATACGGTGATGTATGGTTCGAAATGGAACCATTAGAACCAGGAAAAGGAATTGAATTCGAAAGCAAAATTGTCGGAGGAGCAGTTCCAAAAGAATATATTAAACCAATTGAACAAGGAATGAGAGAAGCTGCTGAAAGCGGAATCCTTGCAGGATACCCAGTTACAGACTTTAAGGTAACATTAGTTGATGGTTCATACCATGAAGTTGACTCTTCAGAAATGGCCTTCAAAATAGCAGCATCTATGGCATTTAAAGAAGGTATGAGACAAGCTAAATCAGTTATCTTAGAACCAATAATGAAAGTTGATATAACAGTTCCAGAAGAATACATGGGAGATGTTATTGGAGATGTAAACTCTAGACGTGGAAGAATGGAAGGTATGGATGGTAATGATGGAGTACAAGAAATTCATGCATTTATTCCACTTTCAGAAATGTTTGGTTATGCAACTGAATTACGTTCTAGAACACAAGGTAGAGGAACATACTCTATGGAACCTTCTCATTATGAAGAAGTACCAAAATCAGTTTTTGAAGCTATTGTATCATCAAGAGCAAAAAAAGATTAAATTTAAATTAAAATGTATAACATATTAATTTTATATTAAATTTCAAATAAGAAAAACAAAAACACTTGCTTTTTTATAAAAAATGTTATAAAATGCCTGTGTAATAAATAGTTATTAAATTTTTGGTTAGCTTTGTAACGAAAAAATAGTGTAAAGTTAACTTATACAGCTAAGCAATAAGCTGAGTTGTATATACCATAAAAATAAAAGAGAGAAATCTCAAAAATAAGGAGGAATTTTAAAATGGCAAAAGCAAAATTTGAAAGAAACAAACCACACGTTAATATCGGAACAATTGGTCACGTTGACCATGGTAAAACAACAACAACAGCAGCTATTACAAAATATTTATCATTATTAGGAAAAGCTCAATATGAAGCATATGATCAAATTGATGGTGCTCCAGAAGAAAAAGCAAGAGGAATCACAATTAATACAGCTCACGTTGAATATGAAACAGATGCAAGACACTATGCACACGTTGACTGTCCAGGTCACGCTGACTATGTAAAAAACATGATTACAGGTGCTGCACAAATGGATGGTGCTGTACTAGTTGTATCAGCAGCTGATGGACCAATGCCTCAAACAAGAGAGCATATCTTACTTGCTAGACAAGTAGGTGTTAAATATATCGTTGTTTACTTAAACAAATGCGATATGGTTGATGATCCAGAATTATTAGAATTAGTTGAAATGGAAGTAAGAGACTTACTTTCTGAATATGGTTTCCCAGGAGATGAAGTTCCAATTGTAAAAGGTTCTTCACTAAAAGTTCTAGAAAGTACATCTACAGATCCTAACGATCCTGTATATGCACCTATGAAAGAATTAATGGATGCAATTGATAGTTACATCCCAACACCAGAAAGACCAATTGATCAACCATTCTTAATGCCAGTTGAAGACGTATTCACAATTACAGGACGTGGAACAGTTGCAACAGGTAGAGTAGAAAGAGGTCAAGTAAAATTACAAGACGAAGTTGAAATTATCGGTCTTACAACAGAAAGAAGAAAAACTGTTGTTACAGGTGTAGAAATGTTCAGAAAATTATTAGATCAAGCTGAAGCTGGAGATAATATTGGTGTTCTATTAAGAGGTATTGATAGAAAAGACATCGAAAGAGGTCAAGTTCTATGTAAACCAGGAACAATTCATCCACATACAAAATTCACATCAGAAGTATACGTTTTAACAAAAGAAGAAGGTGGACGTCATACACCATTCTTCAATGGATATAGACCACAATTCTATTTCAGAACAACAGATGTTACAGGTGTTATTGAATTACCTGCTGGAACAGAAATGGTTATGCCAGGAGATAACGTATCAATGACAATCGAATTAATTACTCCTATCGCTATCGAAAAAGGATTAAGATTCGCTATTCGTGAAGGTGGTAGAACAGTTGGTTCAGGTGTTGTTGCTGACATTATCGAATAATTTATAATTATTTAAAATATAAATAAGAGTAATATATTGCATATTACTCTTATTTTGTTGCTATTTATAGCTTAAAAATAAATTCAATAAAGAGGTTATCTATAATATTTTCTATTTTTCATTCCAATCAAACGACATTAAATAAAATTTAAGCATTACAGTTGGAGTCATTTCATAATCTTTTTTTACTGAATTATAACAAAAAACGAAACTTAAAAAGTAAAAATACTTGATTTTTTTAATAAACAATAATAAAATAGATATATTAAAAATAAAATTAGAATATAAAAAACCAAGTGGAGGAAACAAGATGAGAATTATTTTAGATGCAATGGGTGGAGATAATGCACCAGATGCAAATATTAAAGGAGCTATTAATGCAATTAATAAAGTAAAGGCAGAAGTAGTATTAGTTGGAAAAGAAGACATAATTAGAACAAAGGTAAAAGAATTTTATGGAAAGGAAATAGAACAAATATCAGATAGATTAAAAATAGTAAATGCTACAGAAACAATCGAAATGGTAGATAAACCAACAGATGCGATAAGACATAAAAAAGATTCGTCAATGGTAGTGGGATTTAATATGTTAAAACAAGATGAAGGAGATGTATTTATTTCAGCAGGGAATTCAGGAGCACTGCTTACAGGAGCAACACTAATTGTTGGAAGAATAAAGGGAATAGATAGACCAGCATTAGCTGGAATATTACCAGCATATAAAAGTCAGTTATTATTGATAGATGCTGGATCTAATACAAATTGTAAGCCAATTAATTTATTACAATTTGCTCAAATGTCTACAATATATTTAAGAAATACATTTGGAATAGAGAAACCAGCAATTGGATTATTGAATATTGGAACAGAAGAAACAAAAGGAAATGAACTAGTAAGAGAAAGTTATAATTTATTAAAAGAAAAATCAAAAGAATTAAATATAAATTTTATTGGAAATGTAGAGGGTAGAGATGCTTTTTCTGGTAAAATAGATGCAATAGTGACAGATGGATTTACTGGAAATGTATTTTTAAAAACAACAGAAGGATTGGGAAAATTTGTAAAGAAAAGTTTGGTGGAGAGTTTTACAGCAAACATATTCTCAAAGATTTCTTATCTTATTGCGCATAAACCAATAAAAACACTTTCAAAAGCCATGGATTACAAATCATATGGTGGAGCATTGTTTTTGGGAGTTAAAAAGCCTGTTGTAAAAGCTCATGGAAGTAGTGATGCTTTGTTATTTGAATATACAATTATACAAGCTGAAAAATTTGTTGAAAATAAAGCAGTAGACCATATGATAGAAGAATTTGAAAAACAAAGACAACAACAAGCTTAAATACTATAAAATCAAGGCTTCCCTGACTTGTTAGTATAAATTTTAAAAAAAGCATAATTTTACTTGACAAATATGGAAACATATAATATAAATGAAATATGATAAAGTAAAAATCAAATGAATATATCATTTGCAAACTTGAGAGGAGGTGAACTCTAAGTTATGAGTTCAGAAGAAGTTTTAGAAAAAGTAAAAGGAATTATTGTTGAACAATTAGGTGTAGCAGAAAATGCAGTTACAATGGAAGCATCTTTTATAGATGACTTAGGAGCTGATTCATTAGATATAGTTGAATTAGTAATGGCACTAGAAGAAGAATTTGATATAGAAATTCCAGATAGTGATGCAGAAAAAGTTGTAACAGTAGGAGATGTAGTTGATTACATAAAAGAAAATGTAAATTAATAATAAAAAAAGAAAGTTTTAAAAACTTTCTTTTTTTATATCAATTTTTATAGTATTGAAAATGAATTTAAAATATTGGAATAATACTTAAAAAAATCCATATTATAATCTAAAAAATTCTTTTTCTTAATTGTATTACTAGCCAATATATTGCAACTTAAAATAGAATTGTTATTTGAAGTAACTTCAATTTTACCTATTACATCATTTATATGTATAGGAGATTCTAATATAGAATCTATATAAATGTTCACATCAATAGATGAAATTTCATTTTTATTAATAGGTATAATAGGAGTATCTAATTCAGAGTATTTAATAATTAAATCAGATGAAATTCCCTTATTAATAAAGAAATAATTTTCATTTTCTTTTTTCCAATTCTCAAGTTCCGTATCTATTTTTTCTTGTATATTTACATATTCAAAATTACTAAAAGTATATTCAATTAGTTTTATACTGTCAGAAGTTCTAAACTTTTTAGTATCACATCCTAACACAACACAGATAATATCCATGTCATTCCTTTTACAGGCTGTTACGAGGCAACGATTAGCACCATTAGTAAAACCAGTTTTTATTCCATATACACCATTAAAATTACCTAGCAATTCATTTGTATTTGTTAAACTTTTTGGGTAGCCATTAATTGATATGGTGAAGTTAGAAGTTCCAACTATTTGGAGGAAAGTTTTATTTTTTAATGCATAATCTGAAAGAAGAGCCAGTTCATATGCAGTTGTATAATGACCATCAGAATCTAAACCATGAGGAGATTCAAAATGAGTATTAACAAGACCTAATTCATTTGCTTTTTTGTTCATTAAATTACTAAAATCTACTATACTACCAGCACAAACCTCAGCCAGTGCTACAGCTGCATCATTTCCAGAGCGTAACATTAAGCCATATAATAAATCTTTAATGGTAATTTTATCGCCAGTTTTTAAACCAAGTCTGGAACCTCCTGTGTTTGCAGCTTTTTTTGAGACTTCAACAGTTTCTTCTAGATTACAGTTTTCAATTATAATAGTTGCTGTCATTATTTTGGTAGTTGAAGCCATTTTTACCTTATTATATTCATTTTTTCCATATAATATTTTTTTACTTAACCTATCTAATACTATACAAGAGCGAGTATTTAAATTTAAAGTAGAAGTACCTGAACTAGATGTTTCAACAGCGTTTAGAGCATTTAGTTCTTTAGAAACATCTAATAAATCAGTTGAATTATCTAAATCATCTGCAAATGTGCTAATATAACTAAATAAAAAAATGAACACAACTTCAATAATCAATAGTTTTAGAAATAGCTTTTTCATATTTATTAATCACCATTAAAAATATATGAATATATTGGATAAAATATGCAACTGGTTAAATGAAGTTTAATGTAAAGCTAGGGAGGCCAAAATAATTAGATTTAATTCACATAAAATCTTGATTTTAGAACTAAAATGTAATATAATTGTAATGTAATACTTTTTAGTTATAAAAAGTATTGTAAAGCTATTTCCGTAAGTAAATAGAGCTTTACTAATATAAGTGGAAAAATATTCTAAAAAATGCCTATTGACTAATTTAGAAAAAAGTATAAAATATTATATAATAAGGTATATATAGGTAAGTGAAGGAGAGAAATTTATGAAAACAAAAAAGATTCTTCTAGGAGTTTCAATATTGATAATAGCATTTATTGTTGGTAGCATGCAAAACATAGTATTTGCAACAAATGCAACAACTCCATTATATTTAGGGATAACAGAATTAAGAACTAATAGTGAACCTAATATGGGATATTCAATTAATAATCCAAATGCAGGAGGCAAATATATATGGAATATTCTTGAATATACTAGTTCAGGAGATAATGCTTCATTAAAAGCAGATGGACATAAAAATATATATTGTGTAAAAGCAGGAGTTGGATTTAGTGATATTAAAAAGCGTGCAACATATAATGTTTTTTATGATATGAAAACAGAAAGAGAAAAGATAAAACAACAAAATGATGTGTTAAAATCTATAGTTGAAGGAACTATAAAAATTGATGATAATACATCTATTAGTAAATATGATGCTTTATTAGCATTAGGAGATATGTTATATCTTACAGGAGAATCAAGTGAAACAGATAAAACAGCATTGTTAGAAGCTGCTGGAATTAATGCTGATAATTGGGACTTTTCTTTAACAGATGATGATATTGGAGCAATCCAACAAGCTGCTATATGGTATTTTACTAATTACGGAGAAGAAAATGGAAAATATGATAAAACATCTGATGATGAAACATGGTTATATTATACATTAGATGGAAATACATATACTTCTTTTTCTAACTATAATCCAACAGGTGTTGATCCTAATAGTGGTGCTGGAAAACAAAGACAAATGCAAGCAAAACAATTATATGATTATTTAATAAAAACAGCAAAAGCAAATGCCAATAACTATTCAAATTCATCTGCAACAGGGGCACCAGCTAAAATAAATACAACTACTTTAAATTATGAAGAAGTAGGAGAAAATTATGTAATAGGACCAATTAATATTACAGAAGTATCTGGAAATACAATACCATATACAATAGACTTTAAAGTAAAAAACAGTGGAAATGAAATAGATAATTATAAATTATTAGATAGTAATAAAAAAGAAGTAGCACAAGGAACTACTGTTAAAGATTTAGTAGGAAAAGATTTTTATATTTCTATGCCAAAAGAAACAACAAAAAAAGTTGGAGTTTCTATTAGTATAAAGTATAGTAATTCTAAACTTACTTTATGGGCATCAACAACTGATAATCAAACACAACCAGTTATGATACCTGAAAAAGAAGAAAAAAGTGAAAATGTAGACTTAGAAGTAACACCAAATGAAAAACCTTTTGATTTAGCATTAAGAAAATATATTACAAAAATGAATGATAAAGAATTAACTGGAGCAAATTCTAGAGTACCAGTTATTGATGAAAGTACATTAACATCAGGAACAACAGCTACATATAAGCATAAAAAGGATCCTGTATTAGTAGAAAAAGGTAATAAAGTTACTTATAAATTAGCTATATATAATGAAGGACAAAAAGCAGGTCGTGCTACAAAAATAGTAGACCAATTGCCAACAGGATTAAAATTTAGTAAAGTAATAAGTGGAAATTTTGAACTAGATTCTTATGATAGTACAGGAAATAATACATTAACTTTGAAGAGAAAAGCCAATAATACAGACAACTTAGCAGCATATACATCTGGTAATTTATCATCAGAGATAATAGAGATTGAATGTGAAGTAACAGCAACTCCTGATACTGTAAATGAAAAAATATTAACAAATGTTGCATGGATATCAGAAGAATTTGATAGTGAAAGTAATATTACAATTACAAATCAAAATGGAGCAGATAGAGATTCAGAACCATCAACAAAACCAAGTGTAAATAAAGATAATATGGAAAATTATTCAGGAAATAATAATAAAGAGGATTTAAGTGATTCTACTTATTATTATAAAGGACAACAAGATGATGATGATTTTGAAAAATTAGTTTTAATGCCAGAATCATTTGATTTAAAATTAATTAAAAGAATTGTCGCAGTAAATAACCAAAATGTTCCTGAAAGAATTAAAAAAGTCGATGTAAGTAAATTAAACACATTGGATGAAAATGGAAAATTAGTTACAACAGGAGATTATACATTAAATAAAGTACCAGTTGCAGTAAAAAAAGGTGATATTGTTACATATACATTTAGAATATATAATGAAGGAACAATTGATGGATATGCTTCAGAAATAACAGAAGATATCCCAAGTGGTTTACAATTCTTATGGTCAGAAAAAGAAGGTAGTGAATTAGCTAATGATACTACTTTAACAGCAGAAGAAAAAGAAGCAATTGAATTTAACCAAAAATATTTATGGGGAAATTTTGTATATGATGATAAAAAAGAAAATATTATCCAAATTTCAAGTGACTATTTATCAAAAGAAAATGAAGCAACAGTAGGAGAAAATTTAATAACAGCATTTGGAAGTAATGATGGAACAAAAACAGAAAAAGACATTCATTATAAAGAAATTTCAGTAAAAATGAAAGTTATATCAGATAATATAACAGGAACTACAATTAGAAATGAAGCATGTATTTCAGAAGATTCAGATAAAGATGGAAATCCAATAGATGATAGAGATTCTAATCCAAAAAAATGGGTAAAATATCAAGATGATGAAGATTATGATAATATCATTTTAAAATCATTTGATTTAGCCTTAAGAAAATTTATTATAGCAGTAAGTGATGATACTAAAATAGAAAATAGTGAATATTTAAAAAATACAGAGGGTACTTACAAAAGAGCACCAGTTGTAGATACATCAAAATTAAATACAAAAGATGAAAATGGTAAAATAATAACAACAGCTACATATAATCATACAAAAGAGCCAGTAGAAGTTAAGAAAAACGATATTGTAGTATATATGTTAAGAGTATATAATGAAGGTGAAATTGATGGATATGCAGCAGAAATAAAAGACCATTTACCATCAAACTTAGAATTTGTTGATGGAGACTTTAATAAACAATATGGTTGGACAGTATCAGAAGATGGAAGAACAGTAGCTACAAAATACTTAGAAAATGCAAAAATTAATAAAGCAGTAAAAAATGAAAATCCAACAACACCTGAGAAAACATATACATTATCATACAAAGAAGTTCCAATTATGTGTAAAGTGAAAGATACTGCTAAAACAGATGAAAAAATAACAAATATAGCAGATATTACAAAATACTTAGATGAAGATAAAAAATCTGTAATAGATAGAGATTCTGAAGAAAATAACGTAAAACTTCCAAATGATAATAACTTACCAAATTATAAAGATAATGAAACAGGAGATTATATACCTGGACAAGAAGATGATGATGATTTCGAAAAAGTTATAATAAAGAAATTTGATTTAGCTTTAAGAAAACAAATAGTATCAATTAACCATACATATGCAGAAAAAGAAACAGCATATAATGATAGATATGCAAAATTAGATACAGATAAAAAACAAACAAATACAATATATGATTACTATGATGTAGAATCTAACATACCAACTGTAGTAGAAAATGATGTAGTAAAATATTCAATTAGAGTATATAATGAAGGAAAAATAGATGGAACAGCTACTTGGGTAACAGATATATTACCATCAGGATTAGAATATTTAAAAGATAATGAAGTAAATAAAAAATATGGTTGGAAAGCATTTAAAGAATCAAGTACAGACAATGAAAATGCAGTTAAAATTGGAGAAAAATACTATGAAGAAGTAGATTTTGACTCAAAAGAAATTACATTATATGCTACAGACTATTTAAAAGATACAACAATTAAAGCATATACAGGAGAAGGAGAAGCTTCTTATGGAGAAGTATTTATGGCAACAAGAGTAAAAGCTAAAAAAGAAGTTGCAGAAGGTACAGAATATAAATTAAGAAATATTGCAGAAATTGGTGATGACAATGGAGATGACGAAGATTCAGTACCTGGTGATGGAAGCGAATGGAAAGACCAAGATGATGTAGATATAGAAGATTTAAAATTAGTAGAATTTGATTTAGCTTTAAGAAAATGGGTAACACAAGCTATTGTTATAGAAAATGGAAAACAAACAGTTACAGAAACTGGACACCAACCATATGATGATCCTGAGCAAGTAGTAAAAGTTGAATTACATAGAAAAAAATTAAATCAAGTAACAGTTAAATTTAAATATTCAATTAGAGTTATAAACGAAGGCGATATAGCTGGATATGCTAAAGAAGTAAAAGATTATGTTCCTGAAGGATTAAAATTTGTTGCAGAAGATAATCCAGGATGGACAGATTTAGGAAACAACGTAATTTCAACAAACTTATTAGAAAATACATTATTACAACCAGGAGAGTATGCAGATGTTGAAGTTGTACTTACATGGATTAATAGTGAAAACAATATGGGAGTTATGACAAATACAGCAGAAATTTCAAAAGATTATAACGAATACCATGTGCCAGATAGAGATTCTACACCTGATAATAAGAAACCAGGAGAAGATGATATAGATGATGCACCAGTTATGTTATCAATTAGTACAGGTCAAATGAGAATTTACTTTACATTAGGATTTATTGTATTAGTTACAGTAGCAGGTGGAGTTGTACTAATTAGAAAATATGTATTATAGTATTTATGATATAAGAAAGAGTTTGACTTTTAATTAAGTTGAACTCTTTTTAGTAGATAAATAAAAATATAAAAGTCCCAAAATGTTATTTAAGTTTCAGCTTTTTTTGTAAGAGGGGATATATCCATAATTTAAATAATAAATAGCTTGATTGAAGAGAAAAATAGAAAATATTATATAAAAAAATGAGGGATGTTCACGGGAAAATGTATATATGTATATGTTTTTATAATTTTTTTGATTTCAATGCGCAACATAAAAATTTCTAAAATAAATTAATGGCACCCTTTCACTTAGTCCGAGCTAAAGCTCGACGCGAACATTTTCCATTAATTTATTTAAGAAATTCTAATATTGCTCCATTCATATTCAAAAATTATAAAAACATATACATATATACATTTTAGCCTGAGTGAAAGCGGCACATTTTTTTATATTAGATTTTCTTTTTGAACGTAATGAATAATATTTATTATTTAAATTATGGATATATCCCCTCTTGCCAAAAAAAATCTAAACTTAAAAATGATAAGTTTGCAAAAAGTACGAAAATATTGTAAAATATAAGCATTAACATGAAAGGAATGAAAAATGGATAATAGATTAAAAGAAATAACAGAACAAGTAGAAAAAGATATAAGACCAATATTTGAAAAAATTCAAATAAATTGTGAAAAAAATAGTAAAAAAGTATTAGAAGCTTTTTGGAAATGTGATCTACAAGAAGCACATTTTAATTCATCAACAGGTTATGGAATAGATGAGCCTGGAAGAAACAAAATAGAAGAAATATATAGCAATATATTTAAAGCAGAAGATGCTTTAGTTAGAACACAATTAATCTCAGGTACACATGCATTAGCTGTGACTTTATCGGCTTTGCTAAGACCAGGAGATACTATGCTTAGTATAACAGGAGAGCCTTATGATACTTTGCAAACAGTAATTGGAATCTCAGGGAATAGCAAAAGTTCTTTAAAAGAATTTGGTATAAAATATGAACAAATAGAATTAATAGAAAATGATTTTAATATTAAAGAAATTATAAATAGATTAACTAAAAACGATGTAAAGTTAATAGAAATACAGAGATCTAGAGGATATTCAACAAGAAAGAGTTTAACTATTGAAAAAATAGAAAAAGTAATTAAAGCTATTAGAGAGGTTAATAAAGATGTTATTATAATGGTAGATAATTGCTATGGAGAATTTGTACAAGATAGAGAGCCAATTGAAGTAGGAGCAGATATTGCAGTAGGTTCTTTAATGAAAAATTTAGGAGCTGGAATTGCTACTTCTGGTGCATATATTGTAGGGAAAAGAGAATTAATTGAATTATGTGCAGAAAGATTAACATCTCCTGGCATTGGAAAAGAGATAGGGCCATCATTAAATCAAAACACTTTATTATTAAAAGGTCTATTTTTTGCTCCATCTGTTGTAGCAAGTAGTATAAAAACAGCAGTATTTGCTAGTAGAATTTTAGAAGAGTTAGGATATCAAGTAGAACCAAAATTTGATGAAGAAAGAGCAGATATTGTTCAAACAATTGCATTAGGAACAGAAGAAAAATTAGTGAAATTTTGCCAAGGAATTCAAATGGGATCACCAATTGATTCTAAAGTGATCCCATATCCAGGAGATATGGGAGGATATGAAGACAAAGTAATTATGGCAGCTGGAACTTTTACACAAGGATCAACGATAGAACTTAGTTGTGACGGTCCAATTAGACCACCATATATTGCGTATATGCAAGGAGGACTTACTTATGAATATGGAAAAATGGGAATATTAAAAGCTATAGAATATATGGAAAAATAAAATATTATTAATTTAAAATAGAAATTATATTTAAATTAAAGAAGGGAACTATATGAAAGTAATTGTAATAGGAGGAGGACCTGCTGGAATGATGGCAGCGATATCTTCGGCTCAAGATGGAAATGAAGTTATTCTTTTAGAAAAAATGCAATCATTAGGAAGAAAATTATTAATTACAGGAAAAGGAAGATGTAACATTACATCTTCTTTAGACATGGATGAATTTATAAAAAATACTCCAGGAAATGGTATGTTTTTATATAGTTGTTATAAGCAATTTACAAATCAAGATATAATTAATTTTTTGAAAGAAGAAGGATTAGAAGTAAAAGAAGAACGTGGAAATAGAATTTTTCCAGTTACAGATAAATCACTAGATGTTTTAAAATGTTTTTCAAAAAAAATAAAAGAATTAGGAATAAAAGTAAAATGTAATACACAAGTAGAAGAAATTTTGGTAGAAAATAGCCAAATAATAGGTGTAATTGCAGAAGGTACAAAAATAAAAGCAGATAAAATTATACTTGCAACAGGAGGAAAAAGCTATCCTTTAACAGGTTCAACAGGAGATGGATATGAATTAGTGAAAAAATTAGGACACACAATAACAAAAATACAACCATCACTTGTGCCATTAGAAAGCTATAATAGAGATATGTGTAAAGAACTACAAGGATTAAGCTTGAGAAATATAAAAATACAATTAGAAGATATAGAAACTAAAAAAAATATCTATGAAGATTTTGGAGAAATGATGTTTACACATTTTGGAGTATCAGGTCCAACAATATTGAGTAGTTCAGCACATTTAGTAAGATATAAAAAAATAGAAGAAAAATTAAAAAACAGAAAAATTATATTAAAAATTGATTTGAAACCAGCTTTAACAGAAGAAAAATTAGATGAAAGAGTATTAAGGGACTTTAGAAAAGAAAACAATAAACAATTTAAAAATAGTCTAAATAAATTATTACCACAAAAACTTATTCAACCAATAATAAATAAAAGTAGTATAAATCCTAATAAAAAAGTAAATGAAATTACAAAAGAAGAAAGAAGAAGATTGGTAAAATTATTAAAAGAGTTCATAATTGAAATAAAAGGATTTAGACCTATTGAAGAGGCAATAATAACAAGTGGAGGAATTAATATAAAAGAAATAAATCCTAAAACAATGGAATCCAAAAAAATAAAAGGACTATATTTTGCAGGGGAAATTATTGATGTAGATGCATATACAGGAGGATTTAATTTGCAAATAGCATATTCAACAGGATATGTTGCAGGTATGACACATGAGGGACAGGTCTAGTTTGTCCTATTCATTTTGTCGAAATTTTAAGGAGATACAAAAATTAAATGAGAGAATTTATAACAATTGCAGAAAGTGTTCAATCAGAAATTACTGAGAAAAAATCTAAGTTTATAGCTAATTTATTTTATGTAGAAAATAGTGAGGAAGCGGAGAAGATTATAAAAGAAATAAAAAGAAAATATTTTGATGCTAGACATAATTGTATAGCGTATAGAGTTATAGAAGATGGAAATATAATTGAGAGATCTAGTGATGATGGAGAACCATCAGGGACAGCAGGAGCACCTATGTTAAATATTTTACAAAAGAATAATTTAGCAAATGTATTAATTATAGTAACTAGATATTTTGGAGGTATTTTGCTTGGAACAGGAGGATTAGTAAGAGCTTATTCAGCTAGTTTATTGCAAGCAATAGATAAATGTTCGATTATTAAGAAATGTTTTGGAGAAGAGTTAGAGATAGAATTAGAATATAGTGAATTAGAAAATTTTAAATATTATTGTAGAAATAACAAAATAAGTATTGTGGATTTTCAGTACAAAGAGAGTATTATTTGTAAAATAGAACTAGAAGAAGAAGTAAAACAAAAATTAATAGAAGATTTTAAGTCAAAAAATGTGAATCTAAAAAATATAAAAGAATTATCTAAAAAATACATAACGAAAAGTATATAAAAATAGTGCTTTTATAAACAAAATGGAAAAAATTACCATAAACTCTTGAAAATGATAAAATAAAGGACTATAATCGAAACTGTAAAAAATTTACAGAAGATTATAGGAGGTAAAAAATGAAAGAAAAAGTTTCTGTTTTAATAGCAGATGATAATCAAGAGTTTAGTCATACATTATCAACTTACATAAATGCCCAAGATGATATGCAAGTAGTAGGAATGGCAAGAGATGGAGAAGAGGCAATAGAAATAATGCAAGATATTACTCCAGATGTAGTTTTATTAGATGTAATAATGCCACATTTAGATGGATTGGGGGTTTTAGAAAAAATAAGTACAATGCAAATTAATAAAAAACCAATTTGTATTATGTTATCAGCTGTAGGACAAGATAAAATAACTCAAAAAGCAATAGCATTAGGTGCTGAATATTATGTGGTAAAACCTTTTGATATAGAATTGTTGATGAAAAGAATAAGAGAAATAAAATTTTTTAAACCAAGTCAGAATACAAATAATTTTATAGCAAAGGAAACAACTAAACAGCAATATATTGATATCTCAAGGGAAGAAAGTAAAAAAGAGGAGAACCTAGAAGCTTTAGTTACAAATATTATTCACGAAGTAGGTGTTCCAGCTCATATTAAAGGGTATCAATATTTAAGAGAAGCAATTATGATGGTAGTTAATGATATTGATGTTATTAATCAAATAACAAAAAGTTTGTATCCTAAAATAACATATAAATTTAATACAACACCAAGTCGTGTTGAAAGAGCTATTCGTCATGCGATAGAAGTAGCATGGGGAAGAGGACAACAAGAAGCTGTTGAAAGTATTTTTGGATATACTATTTCAGCTGCTAAAGGAAAACCAACAAATTCAGAATTTATAGCAATGATTGCAGATAAATTACGCTTAGAATTAAAAAGTGCGTAAAAATCATGTGTAATCATAGAGCACCAAATGTTACAAAAATAGTGAAATATTTTCATTATACCGATAAATTCGTGAGTTTATGGCGTTGAAACAATGTGGAAACAGGTAAAAAAACTACAAACTGTTTTGGAAAAAGGCAACTAACTTTTTTATTTATTGGATATGGTTAAAGGTAGAAATGACCTTTTGTTTATCGGATTTTTATTAAATTAAAGATTTGGTAAATGGGAGGTTATTTTTACTATAAATGAACTTAAAAAAAATAATTAATGAATATTACATTTTAATGATAATATGTGAAAAACAAAATAATAGTACAATTTTAGTCGTTAGTATAAACTTTTTTTAAAAAATAGCATGTGTATTGTTTACGGTTACATATGCAAAGAGTATATAGAATAAATAGTAAAATTATGGATAATTTGTATAAGCCTAAAAAAAATGGAAAAACTAATATAAATACATATTTTTAAGGAGGTACAAATGAATCAAGGAGGATTAAAAAATATGGTAGTTTTAAAAAACTTACCATCTAATATTGTAGAAGAAGCAATTATTGTATTAAAAACAAACAAGAAAATAAAGCAAGTAGAAAAAATAGAAAAAGAAAAGATGACAGAAAACAAAGATACAAAAACTAGAGAAGATGATTATATATTAAAAGAAGCTGAAATGCTAGTCAATACTTATATTTCTAAATTAGAAGATAAGAAGAAAACAAGAGAAATAACTAATAAAAAAGAAAAACAAAAATATAATAGAATAAAAAATTATGCATACATCAGTAGTTTTGTTATTTTAATAGAAAGTATAATATTGTTTATAAGATAGTGAATAAAATGCCTTTTTCTAACATATAGTTTACAAAGAAACTAAGGAAGAGGTGCTTTTTTATGGAAAGAACAATGTCTGTCGAAGAAAAAATAAGACGAGCTGAGCAAATATATGAAAGAAGAAAACAAGGGAGTGATAAGCAAATTGCAACTGTAAGTGTTAATAATGAAAAAAAAGACATAAGATTATTAAAAAAAATGATTGTACAAATATTAATATGTATTTCAATATATTTAGTAATATATTTTATAAACAATAGTGAATATGTTTTTTCAAAAGATTTTATAAATAAAATAAATGAGATATTATCATATGATGTCAATTTTATGGACTTATATAATACGATAAAAGATCAATATAATAAAATAATTGTTAACAATAGTGAACAAGAACAACCGAAGCAAACAAAAGAACAGGAGGAAAATACAACGCAAGATGGAATAGGCGGAGCTGTAGAAGATTTGCAAAATACTTCAGATGTAAAAGAAGAAACTACTAAAGAATTATCTCAGTCAGAACAAGATATTATAAATGTAAAGAATACAACAACTTTTATAAAGCCTATTGAAGGGATTATAAGTTCTAAATATGGACAAAGAGATACAGCAACAGGAAGGGTTCCAAAAAACCATACAGGAACAGATATTGCTGCTAATTTAGGAACAAAAATAAAATCTGCTTCAGATGGAGAAGTTGTTTTAGCTTCTGAGGAAGGAGATTATGGAAAACATTTAAAGATTCAAATAGGCGAAGTTAGTATTATTTATGCACATTGTAATAATTTATACGTAAAACAAGGAGATAAAGTAACACAAGGACAGGAAATCGCAGAAGTAGGAAGTACAGGAAATTCAACAGGACCACATTTACATTTTGAAATAAGAATTTCAGAAAGAACAGTTGATCCACAAAGTATATTAGAATTGTAAAGGAGAAAAAAATGCGATTTAGAATTGATTTAAAAATATTCCTGTTTTTAATATTATTTTATTTCACAAAACAAATTGAAACATATGTTATAATTATTGTATTTGCAATCATTCATGAATTAGGACATTTGATGGCTGGATTGATTATGGGAATGAAACCAGAAAAAATAGAACTGATGCCATATGGGATAAGTATTTCATTTAAATTAAAGCCAAAAGATTACAATAAGAAAATATTAAAAGCAAATTTATTAGAAATTAAGAAAATATTAGTGGCTATAGCAGGGCCGTTTACTAACTTATTAATTATTATTTTTGCAACTCATTTAAAAATAGAATTATTTTCGAACTTAATTATAATTTATGCTAATTTATTATTAATATTATTTAATTTAGTACCTATTTATCCATTAGATGGAGGAAGAATTTTAAAGGGAATTTTACATATTTTTCTAGGAAAAAGAAAAGCAGAAAGATATACGAATTCAATTTCATTTATTATATTAATAATATTAACGTTTATAGCAAGTATAGGGATATATTACATGGAAAATATTTCTGTATTCATAATTACTATTTTTCTTTGGGGATTATATTTAAAACAAGATAAAATAGATAGAAATAAAAATAAAATTTATGATTTGATAGAAAAAACTATTGAAATTAGTGAAAATAAATAGTAAACTAATACTAAAGAAAAAAGGAGAATGCTAATGATAAAAAAAATTGTTAATAATCAAAAAGGTGTTAGTTTATTTACTTTAACTATAACTGTTATTGTTATATTAATTTTAACAGGAATTGTATTGTATAATGTAAAAAACAACTTAGGTGTTCAAAAGTTAAAAAGTATGCAAGCAGATATTGAAAACTTAAGGGATAAAATAGAGTCTTATTATATTGAATATGGAAATATACCAGCTAAAATAGAATACACAAATATTACAAATATAAAAGATGATGGTGTAATTAGCAATGAAGTAGATACAGGAAAATTTTATATAATAGATTTATCAGCTATTGATAATCTTACACTAACATATGGTAAAGATTATGATAAAATAGAATCTGAACAACAAGTAGATAACTTAGAAGATATATATATAATCAATGAAGATAGTCATAATATTTTTTATGTTAAAGGAATAACTTTGGATGGAGAAAAATTTTATACAGATTATACAAAAGATGATATTGATAAAGTAGCAGTCAATTTGATAACTAATAATTCAGAAGAAAATTGGTCTCCTATATATGATGGTGTATCTATATATAAAGATATAAATGAAGATACAGTAATGATACCAAAAGGATTTCAGGTAAGTAGAAAAACAGGAGAAGATACGATAATTAAAGGATTAGTAATTAAGAATGCAACAACAGATGATAGATATGTTTGGATTTCTATCCCAAATAACATATTTAAAACAGCTAGTTCTGATACTGATTATGAAAAAATTGAAGATGATTTGAAATTGTATGTATCAGATTATACAAAAGAAGGTTATAAAGATGTTTATTATGAAGGATGTGGAATTGAAAATCAACAAGAGTATGAAGCTAAAAAGAATAATATGCTAGCAAGTATTTATAAAAATAATGGTTTTTGGGTTAGCCAATATATTATGAAAACAGAGGCTAATAGGACAAATTCTTCAGACTCATTAATAGAACTACCTGTAAGTAAAGATGGATTAAATGATTATAATTACGTCACAGTATCACAAGCACAAAATTTAGCAAATAACTTAAATATAGAAAATAAAACAAGTAGTTTAATGTTTGGAATACAATGGGATTTAATGTTAAAATATATAGAAAAATCAAAATTAAATACTGAAAATGCAAGTGTTTTAAATATTTATGATTTGTCAGGAAATATGTATGAATGGACATTGGAACAAAATATAAATGATGGTGAGAATATTGCGGTTGCTAGAGGGACAATGTCAGAAAGAAATTCTAAAAGCATATCAAGCAGTATTTCTACTATAGGTTTTAGAGTTACTTTGTATTAATAAAATAGAAAAATGTTTTTAAAAGTTGTAATTTTATAGTAATAAAGTTACAACTTTTTGAATTGTATAAAAACTATTAGAACTTATGCTTTACTGTAGGGGCCAACTTTTTATACTATAGATAAAAAGAAAAAGTAGATATAAAATATTTTTGTAAAGATTTTGTAATATTTTAGAAACAATTTTGTTATTTTCCTGTAAAATTCATTGACTTTTTGGCGGTTTCGTTATATTATATAACTATTAAAAATGTGTTTTTAAAATCCTAAGGAGGAAAATTATGGGAGAAGTAATCGTTATTACATCAGGAAAAGGTGGAGTAGGAAAAACAACAACAACAGCAAATTTAGGTTCAAGTTTAGCTTTAGAAGGAAAAAAAGTAGTATTAATTGATACAGACATAGGGCTACGCAACTTAGACGTCGTTATGGGATTAGAAAATAGAATTGTATATGATATTGTAGATGTTGTGGAAGAAAAATGTAAATTAAGACAAGCTCTAATAAAAGATAAAAGATTTAAAGAATTGTACCTACTACCAGCTGCTCAAACAAGAGATAAAAGCGCAGTAAATGAAGAACAAATGAGAAATTTAGTAGGAAAACTTAAAGAAGAATTTGATTATATATTAATAGATTGTCCTGCTGGAATAGAGCAAGGATTTAAAAACGCTATAGCAGGAGCTGATCGTGCAATAGTAGTAACAACCGCAGAAATATCAGCAATTAGAGATGCCGATCGAATTATAGGACTTTTAGAATCATCAGAAATTAAAAATCCTGAATTGGTTATTAATAGAATTAGACCTAATATGGTAAGAAAAGGTGAAATGATGGATGTTGATGACATTGTGGATCTTTTATCAATTGATTTAATAGGAGTAGTTCCAGATGATGAATACATTATTACTCAAACAAATAAGGGAGAACCAGTTATTCAAAATAAAAGAGCTCCATCTGGAAAAGCATATATTGAAATTGCTAAAAGAGTATTAGGTGAAAAAATAGAAGTAACAATTCCTGGCAGAGAGAAAGGTTTTTTTGCAAAATTAAAAAGACTATTCAAAAAACAATAAAACAATTTGGAGGTAAGTAGGAATAATGTTTGAAAACATAATGAATTTTTTTAAGAAGTTAAATAAAAAAGAAACTAAAGTTGCTTCAAATTCTAAAGAAGCGGCTAAAGAAAGACTACATCTAGTATTAATGCAAGATAGAGCAAATGTTTCTGCAGACTTCTTAGAACTTATGAAACAAGAAATCATAGAAGTAATTAAAAAATACATTGATGTAGATGAAAGTGCAATTGATGTAAGACTTACAAATAAGGAAAATGGAGATGGGACAAATGGTGCACCAGCATTATATGCCAATATTCCAATTTTAAATATAAAAAATGAAGCTAGAAAAGTAGATGCAAAAACTGTAACAACAGAAGAAAAGAAAAGTGATAAAAAAATAGTTGAAAAAGAGAACAAAAAAGATAAGAAAGACAATAATATAGAAAACAAGCAAGAGGAAGAAAAAATAGAAGAAGATAAATCAAAAAAGAGTAATTCTGAGACAGAAGAAGCTACAGATTTAAATGTAGATGTAAAAACAAAGAAAACGGAAGAGAAAATTAAATCAGAAGATTAATTTGGAAAAAGAGTGGTTTAATGAGAAAGAGAGAATTAAAAAACGTAGAATGGAGTTTGTTAATTGTTGCAATAATCTTATGTACAATAGGGTTAGTTGCATTATTTTCTGCAACTCAGTCAACAGATTATGATGAATTTAATAAACAATGTATATGGCTTATAGTAAGTCTTGTTATTATGGGAGCAATAATGCTGATTGATTATGAAACATTAATAAAAATATCTCCAATATTATATGGTATATTTATTATATTACTAATTGCAGTATTATTTACTTCACCAGTAAATGGAGCAACTAGCTGGTTTGATATAGGATTTTTTTCTTTTCAACCAGGAGAATTTGCTAAGGTATTTGTTATATTATTTTTAGCTTTAGCAATTTCTAAAATACAAGAAAGAAATAAAAGTGATATTAATAAACCAACTAGATTATTAATATTATTAGCAATATTAGGAGTACCTGTATTACTAATTATTAAACAACCAGACTATGGAACTGCTGCAGCATTTATAATAGCAACTGCATTAATGTTAATAACAGCTGGTATTGATAAGAAATATATTATAATAACTGCTGCAATAGTAGCAATATCAATTCCAATATTATATAATTTTGTTTTACCAGAACATGCAAAAAAAAGAATTGATATATTTTTAAATCCTGAATCAGACCCAAGGGGTTCTGGATATAATATTATTCAGTCAAAACTTGCTATTGGTGCTGGAGGACTTACTGGTATGGGGCTATTAAAAGGAAATCAAACGCAATTAGGTTTCTTATATCCTAAAACAACAGACTTTATTTTTGCAGTAATTGGAGAAGAAATGGGATTCATAGTAGCTGGATCTGTTATTATATTATATGTATTTTTAATTACGAAATGTTTGTATGTAGCTAAAACTGCTAAAGATGAAACAGGAGCATTAATTGCATCTGGAATAACAGGTGTTTTCTTGTTTCATATGTTGGAAAACATAGGAATGGTAATGGGGCTTTTACCAATTACAGGTGTTCCACTTCCATTTATTAGTTATGGAGGAAGTTCTTTAATAACTAATTTTATATGTATTGGTTTACTATTAAACATTAGTAGTAAGAGACAAAAAACAATATTTGTTAAATAATAAAAAAGGCTATATTTGAGATATATAGCAGGAGAATAAAATGTATTTAAAAAAAATAAAAATAGGAAACGTAGAATTAGATAATAATTTAATATTAGCTCCTATGGCAGGTGTAACAAACCTGCCTTTTAGAATTATATGCGAAAAATTTGAACCTGGTATGGTATGTACAGAAATGGCGAGTTCAAAAGCTATATTTTATAATGACCAAAAAACAAGAAGATTACTTAATACAGAAGGAGAGAAGAGACCTATTAGTTTTCAGATATTTGGAAGTGATGAGGAAACAATGGGCTATACTGCAAAATATATGAGTAAAATAGCAGATATTATAGATATTAATATGGGATGTCCTGCTCCAAAAGTTGTAAAAAATGGAGATGGAAGTAAGCTATTGCTGGATTTAGAAAAGGCAAAAAGAATTATGAAAGTTGTTGTTGAAAATTCAAGTGTTCCAGTTACAGTAAAGATTAGAAAAGGTTGGGATAAAGAGAATATTGTTGCTGTACAAGTTGCAAAAATAGCTGAAGAAGTAGGAATTTCGGCTATAACAATACATGGAAGAACAAGAAGTGAATTTTATACAGGAAAAGCAGATTGGGATATTATAAAAGAAGTAAAAGATAGTGTAAAAATACCAGTTATCGGAAATGGAGATATAGTAGATGAAGAAACAGCATATCAAATGTTTGAAAAAACAGGAGTAGATGGTATAATGATTGGAAGAGGTAGCTTTGGAAATCCATGGATATTTAGAAATATAAAACATTTTCTAATTACAGGAGAAAAATTGCCTAGCCCTACAAATAGTGAAAGACTTAATATAATAAAGGAACACATTGATTTGGCTGTAGAAGAAAAAGGAGAAATAGCTATTAAAGAACTTAGAAAACATATAGCATGGTATACAAAAAATTTAAAAAATTCTAGTGAATTTAGAAATAGTATTAATATGATAGAAACAAAGGAACAATTAATAAAAACATTGAATGAATATTTTGAAACTTTATAGAATAATAATGTAGTGGATTGTAAAAAATTCACTACTTTTATATTGTAGAGGAGGTATAAAATAAAGGTTAGAACTTTCTATAATATAAAGGATATATGCGGAGATTTTAGGAGGGGGATTTTGAAAAATAAAAAAATTATAATAATTTTAATTTTAGTGATTGTTATTATTTTAATAGCATCATTTACTTTTTTTAGAGGCAAGATGTCTAAAAATTTAAAAATTGGAAATAATACTACTAGTCAAGAAATTGTAAACTATATTTTAAGTATTAATTCTTATGAAACTAAAGTAGAAGTAGAAGTAAAGAGCAATAAGAATAGTAATAAATATATTATAAAACAAAAATACAATGGAATTGAAGACAATAGCCAAGAAGTAATAGAACCTAATAATATAGCAGGAGTAAAAATTATAAAAGAAGGAAAAAATTTACGATTAGAAAATTCGAATTTAAATTTAACTTCTATGTTTGAAAATTATCAATATATTTCAGATAATAGTTTGGATTTATGTAGTTTTATTGAAGATTATAAAAAAGGCGAAAAATCAGAATGGAAAGAAAAAGACGGAAAAATTATTATGGAAACCAATAGAGAAAGTAAACAAAAAATATTGTACATAGATGCTAAAAGTGGTAATCCAGAAAAAATGAAAATAAAAGATAATAACAAAAATATAGCTGTTTACATATTATATAAGGAGGTAAGTGTAAATAGCTAAAAAACTATTTCTTTACTTCAAGAGATATTTAAAATAATACGAAACATACTTGGCAATCCAATAATATTAGGAGTGAAGAATATGCAAATAAAAAGAGGCGATATGTTTTATGCAGATTTAAGTCCAGTAGTAGGTTCAGAACAAGGAGGAGTTAGACCAGTATTAATTATTCAAAATGACTTGGGAAATAAATATAGTCCTACAGTTATTGCAGCAGCAATAACATCTCAAACAGGTAAAACAAAGTTGCCAACTCATATAGAGATAGATTCTTCTTCATGTGGTTTAAAAAGTAATTCTATTGTTTTAGCTGAACAAATAAGAACTATTGATAAAAGTAGATTAAAAGAGAGAATAGGGCACATTGATGATGAAAAGATAATTGATAAAGTGAATAATGCTTTGGGAGTAAGTTTCGGACTAGAAGAATAATTTGTATAAAATAAAAAATAAAAGAGGTTTGTTGATATACTAAAAATGTAGTATTAACTAACCTCTTATTTATATTAAAGAAAGTTCTTAAACTTTTAATTTTTTTATAATTTTAATTTCATTATATAAATTATCAATAATAGCTTTTCTGGTTTCATAAGCTTTTTTATATTCGTTGTAAATAGATATATAATTTTCTGATGTTTCGTTACTTTTTAGTAGTAGCTTAATTCCTTCTAAATAATAATTTTTATCTTTTTCTTTTTTAGAATTATCCATCTTTTCTTTATATTTTGAAATTTGTTCAAGTCTTTTTAATTCACTTTTTAATTCTTCTAAATAACTTTGGGTGCAATAAATTTCATATTCTATGTCATCAATAACAACTTTTAACAATTTACGAACAATAAGTGGATTATTTTTTCCATTATTTGCGTTTTCAATAAGAATTTTTAAGGTATCAGAAATACCGATGTGTGATTTGTATTGCCTTTTACTAACAATAGCGTCATATTCATCTGCTACACGAATAATTTGCCCTTCATAAGGAATATCTTTTTTTGTTAATCCTTGAGGGTATCCGGAACCATTTAAAGCTTCGTGATGATATATAGGTCCTGCTGAATATGGTCTTAATTTTAAATCTTTCATACACATATTATATCCTAATGTGGTATGAGTTTTCATTATTTCGTATTCTTCATCTGTTAATTTTGCTGGCTTTTGCAAGATTTCAGGGGGAATAAAAAGCTTTCCAATATCATGCAAATAAGCACAAATCGTGCAATATTCTGTAAAGCCTTTATTACAATGAAGATATTCACAAAGTCTACAAGTTAAATTAGCAACATTTTCACAATGTTTTCTTGTAAACGCATCTAGTCTATCTAGCATGTTTAATTGATATCTCATATTTTCATCTAAATTATATGATTTTAAACTTGTTTTATCATAAAAATCGAATTCATAACTCATTTTAATCACCATTATTAGTATAACATTAAAATAATAAAACTTCAATGTAATTTTTTATATAAAAATCAATTCTTACTGAACTGTAACAGGATGAATAGAAAAGAGGTTACAATTTTTACTTTTAGTAAAAGACTATATGCGTAAAGAAGGTACTGATTATAATGTAACAAGTAAAAAAAATGTAATATAAACTTAATAAAAAAGACATAAAAGATATGAAGTGACTATCCGTAAAGCCTTACAAAATTGATAAATTTACTTGTTAAATAAGTTTATTGATATTTTATATAATTTTGTTAATATAAAATAGAGATAGTGTTTGAGGGGAGCAAAGCAAATGGAAGATGTTAATGTTAATAAAAAAATACTAATAGTAGCAATAGTTATCTTCTGCATTTTTGCAGTATTTAGTTTTACTATGGTATCAAATGCAGAAGAAGTAACAGTAATAGGAACATGGGATATATCGAAAGATGATGGAACAAGCAAAGTTACAGCAACACTTTATAATGAAGGTAGATTTGTAATTAGTGGAACAGGGGAGATGGATGACTATAGCCGGACCATATGGTGATTATAACAAGGCTATAAAGACAGTTAAGATACAAAATGGAGTAACAAGCATAGGAGATTATGCATTTGATAATTGTACAAGTTTAACAAGCATAGAAATCCCAAGCGGAGTTACAAGCATAGGAGATGGAGCATTTGCATATTGTACAAGTTTAACAAGCATAGAGATCCCAAGCGGTGTGACAAGCATAAGAGATTATGCATTTGATAATTGTACAAGTTTAACAAGCATAGAGATCCCAAGCGGTGTGACAAGCATAAGAGATCATGCATTTGATAATTGTACAAGTTTAACAAGCATAGAAATCCCAAGCGGTGTGACAAGCATAGGAAATTCTGCATTTAAAAATTGTACAAGTTTAGCAAGCATAGAAATCCCAAGTAGTGTGACAAGCATAGGAAATGAAGCATTTGCATATTGTACAAATTTAACAAGCATAGAAATCCCAAGCGGTGTAACAAGCATAGAAAATTATGCATTTTCTAATTGTACAAGTTTAAATAGTATTAATGTGGATAAAGATAATCAATCGTATAGTAGTGAAGATGGAATTTTATTTGATAAAGAGAAAAAGAAATTAATTACATATCCAGCAGGGAAGAAGGAAAAAGAATATAATATCCCAAGTAGTGTAACAAGCATAGGAGCAGGTACGTTTTATGGTTGTAGAAGTTTAACAAGAATAGAAATCCCAAGCAGTGTAACAAGCATCGAATGCTTGGCATTTTATGGATGTACAAGTTTAACAAGCATAGAAATCCCAAGCAGTGTAACAAGAATAGCAGCTCAGGTATTTTATGGATGTACAAGTTTAACAAGTATAGAAATTCCAAGTAGTGTAACAAGTATAGGAATGTGGGCATTTTATAATTGTACAAGTTTAACAAGTATAGAAATTCCAAGCAGTGTGGCAAGTATAGGAATTTACGCATTTTCTAGATGTGTAAGTTTAAATAGTATTAATGTGGATAAAAGTAATCAAGAGTATAGTAGTGAAGATGGAATATTATTTGATAAGGACAAGAAAGAATTAATTTGTTATCCAGCAGAGAAGAAGGAAAAAGAATACAATATCCCAAGCAGTGTAACAAGCATAGGAACGTATGCATTTGGGAATTGTACAAATTTAACAAGAATAGAAATCCCAAGCAGTGTGACAAGCATAGGAGGGGGTGCATTTGATAATTGTACAAGTTTAACAAGAATAGAAATCCCAAGCAGTGTGACAAGCATAGGAACTTATGCGTTTTCTTGGTGTGTAAGTTTAAATAGTATTAATGTGGATAAAAGTAATCAAGAGTATAGTAGTGAAGATGGAATTTTATTTGATAAAGGGAAAACTAAATTAATTACATATCCAGCAGGGAAGAAGGAAAAAGAATACAATATCCCAAGTAGTGTAACAAGCATAGGAGATTATGCATTTGATAATTGTACAAGTTTAACAAGAATAGAAATCCCAAGCAGTGTAACAAGCATAGGGCGTGAAGCATTTGAAAAATGTGAAAGATTAACAAGCATAGAAATTCCAAGCAGTGTAACAAGCATAGGATGGAATGCATTTGCATATTGTACAAGTTTAACAGACATAGAAATCCAAAGTATAGGAGCATTCAAATATAATTATGTATTTTATGGAGCAAAGTTAACAATGGAGGTAGCGACAGGAAGTAAAAATGTACAAGAAATAGAATTACCAGATATTATAAAAAGAACAATGAATGAAGGAGACATATTATATACATCAAGTGATTTCGAATTAACAAATTGTAGTTTAACTGAAGACAAGACAAAGCTAAAAGTAGATACAGAAGTAGCAAGTAAAGAAACGGTAAGTTTAGAAGTAAAAGGAGGAGCTTTAAATGGATTAAGTGTAGTAGTAGTACCCAAAGTAGTAATTTCGAAAAAATATGAAGTAGCAGAAGAAAATGGAGAAGTATATATAGAAGACATAAACCCAGGAACAAAGATACAAGAATTTATAGATAATATAGAAACAAATGGAACCATGAAATTTTGTAAAGGAAATTCAGAAATTACAGATGTAAATTCTAAAGTTCAAACAGGAATGATAATGAAGATAACACTAGGAGAACAAGAAACAAGTTGTAAGTTAATTGTAAGAGGAGATCTAAATGGAGATGGAGAAATGGGAGATATTGATTTACTAAAATTAGTAAGATATCAGGCAGGATTAGATACGAGTTTAAACGGAGCATATTTGAAAGCAGCAGATGTGTACAAAGATGGGACTTGCGCTGACAATAAAGATTTATTAAAGATGGCAAGAGTGTTAGCTGGATTAGATAGTTTATAGAAAAAACTAAATTTAATATAGCAAAAAGCTTGACTGTGAAATAGTTATACATTAAAATAATATAAGAAGATAGGTAAGGGAGATAAGAGATGAAGAAAAGTTTAATAATAATGTTATTTATATCAATAATACTTTGTATGATTACAACATGTGTGTTTGCAGATACTGTACCAGTAAGTTTAGAAGGTTCAACAAGTGCAACGCCAGGTTCAACAGTTACAGTTAATGTGAAGATTTCTTCTAGCGATACTATAGGAGTAGTAAGTGGTGTTATAGGATATAATTCTAATATAACAAGTGTCGAAGTTTCAGGAAAAAATAATTGGGTAGTAACTTATAATAGTGAAACGGGAAAATTTAATGCCTATAAAGCAGAGGGAGGTAGTACAGAAGAAATTATACAAATAAAATATGTTACATCTAATACAGAAGGAACAGGTACAATAACATTAAGCGATTTACAAATAACAAACACAAATTATGAGACAAAAAATATTAATGATATAACAAAAAATATAACAATAAAAAAAGAATCAGCAGATAATCCAGCAGATAATCCGACAGATGAACCAACAGATAATACAATAGACAATTCAACAGATAAAACGGAAGATCAATCATCTGATAATAAAAGTACAATTAAAGATAGTACTACTTCAAAAGCAGATACAAAAACATCAGTAAAAACACTACCATATGCAGGAAAAATGAAAGAAATAGTATTACCTATAGGAATAGTATTATTAGGGATTATTTCAGTAGTAGCATATATGGGATATAAAAAATATAGGGAAATCAAATAAAACTAGTTTTTGTAGTATAAAATACAAGAATTAAAATATGTTACAAAAATGTAATAGAAACTTAATAAAGCAAACATAAAAAGCACAAAGTGAATATCCGTAAAGTAAAAGAGATTAAGTGAAAGCAACAGTAGAATAAGGCTGTTGCTTTTTATTATTTTGTTTTGATAAGATAGAAATAGATAGTATTTGAGGGGAGCAAAGTAAATGAAATGTGTTAATGTCAATAAAAAAATACTAATAGTAGCAATAGTTATCTTATGCATTTTTGCAGTATTTAGTTTTACTATGGTATCAAATGCAGAAGAAGTAACAGTAATAGGAACATGGGATATATCGAAAGATGATGGAACAAGCAAAGTTACAGCAACACTTTATAGTGATGGTAGATTTGTAATTAGTGGAACAGGGGAGATGAAAGACTATTCAGGCAGTAATAACAGTCCCTATTATAATTATAAAGAGTCTATAAAAACAGTTGAAATACAAAATGAAGTAACAAGCATAGGAAATTATGCATTTGAGAATTGTAAAAGTTTAACAAGCATAGAAATCTCAAGCAATGTAACAATCATAGGAGATGATGCATTTGCATATTGTACAAATTTAACAAGCATAGAAATCCCAAGCAGTGTAACAAGCATAGGAAGTAGTGCATTTTTGGATTGTACAAATTTAACAAGCATAGAAATCCCAAGCAGTGTAACGAGCGTAGGATATTATGCATTTTCTGAATGTACAAGTTTAAATAGTATTAATGTGGATAAAAGCAATCAAAAGTATAGTAGTGAAGATGGAATATTATTTGATAAGGACAAGAAAGAATTAATTCGTTATCCAACAGGGAAGAAGGAAAAAGAATACAATATCCCAAGTAGTGTAACAAGAATAGAATGGGCTGCATTTTCTGGATGTACAAGTTTAACAAGCATAGAAATCCCAAGCAGTGTAACAAGCATAGGATTTGCTGCATTTGGATCTTGTACAAATTTAACAAGAATAGAAATTCCAAGCAGTGTAACAAGAATAGGAAGTAGTGCATTTCATAGCTGTACAAGTTTAACGAGAATAGAAATCCAAAGCAGTGTAACAAGCATAAAAATAGAAGGTGGAGCATTTGCATATTGTACAAGTTTAACAAACATAGAAATCCCAAGCGGTGTAACAAGCATAGGAAATGCATTTTATGGATGTACAAGTTTAAATAGTATTAATGTGGATAAAGATAATCAATTGTATAGTAGTGAAGATGGAATATTATTTGATAAAGTGAAAACAAAATTAATTACATATCCAGCAGGGAAGAAGGAAAAAGAATACAATATACCAAGCGGTGTAACAAGCATAGGAGGGTGGGCATTTTATGGATGTACAAGTTTAACAAGAATAGAAATCCCAAGCAGTATAACAAGCATAGGAGGATGGGCATTTTCTGGATGTACAAGTTTAACAAGCATAGAAATCCCAAGCAGTGTAACAAGCATAGGCGGTTATGCATTTGATAGAGCAAAGTTAACAATGGTAGTAGTAGCAGAAAGTAAAAATGTACAAGAAATAGAATTACCAGATATTATAAAAAGAGCAATGAATAAAGGAGACATATTGTATACATCAAGTGATTTCGAATTAACAAATTGTAGTTTAACTGAAGATAAGACAAAGCTAGAAGTAGCAAGTAAAGAAACGGTAAGATTAAAAGTAAAAGAAGGAGCTTTAAGTGGAATAAGTGTAGTAGTAAAAGTAGTAAGTTTGAAAAAATATGAAGTAACAGAAGAAAATGGAGAAGTATATATAGAAGACATAAACCCAGGAACAAAGATACAAGAATTTATAGATAATATAGAAACAAATGGAACCATGAAATTTTGTAAAGGAAATTCAGAAATTACAGATGTAAATTCTAAAGTTCAAACAGGAATGATAATGAAGATAACACTAGGAGAACAAGAAACAAGTTGTAAGTTAATTGTAAGAGGAGATCTAAATGGAGATGGAGAAATGGGAGATATTGATTTACTAAAATTAGTAAGATATCAGGCAGGATTAGATACGAGTTTAAATGGAGCATATTTGAAAGCAGCAGATGTATACAAAGATGGGACTTATGCTGACAATAAAGATTTATTGAAGATGGCAAGAGTGTTAGCTGGATTAGATAGTTTATAATGTATATGTGTCAATTAATAGTATATACTAAAAAATGAATTTTACTAAAAACATTGAAAAACAGCTAGATTTGTGGTAATATAGAAAAAGTAAAAAGCAAACGGAGGAATCAATATGTATAGAACAAAAACATGTGGAGAATTGAATATTCATAATGTAGAAGAAGTTGTGGAATTAAGTGGCTGGATTCAAAAAATAAGAAACTTAGGTGGAATGATATTTATAGACTTAAGAGACGAGTTTGGAATAACACAAATTGTTATAAATGATGAAAAAATGCAACAAGAAGCAAAAGAATGGAACACAGAAAGTTGTATCCACATAAAAGGAAAAGTTGTGGAAAGAAGTAGTAAAAACAACAAAATTCCAACAGGAGAAATAGAAGTAGTAGCAAGTCAAGTAGAAATTTTAGGAAAATGTAAAAATGTATTACCTTTTGAAATAAATAATAATCAGGAAGTAAGAGAAGATTTAAGATTAGAATATCGTTTTCTAGATTTAAGAAATGAAAAATTACATAACAATATTTTACTTCGTTCAAAAATACTAAAGACTTTGAGAGAAAAAATGGACGAATTAGATTTTACAGAAATTCAAACACCAATTTTAGCCAATTCTTCTCCAGAAGGAGCAAGAGATTATTTAGTACCAAGTAGACTAAATCCAGGAGAATTTTATGCACTTCCTCAGGCACCACAACAATTTAAACAATTGTTAATGGTATCAGGGTTTAATAAATATTATCAAATAGCACCATGTTTTAGAGATGAAGATCCAAGAGCAGATAGAGCACCTGGTGAATTTTATCAATTAGACTTTGAAATGAGTTTTGCTACACAAGAAGATGTGTTTAAAGTAATGGAAGAAGTAGTACCTTATACATTTAAAAAATTTACGAATTGGAAAGTAGATGAAGGACCTTTTATACGTATTCCATATAAAGAAGCTATGGAAAAGTATGGGATAGATAAACCAGATTTAAGAAATCCTTTAATTATCCAAGATGTAACAGATATATTTAAAAATTCTGATTTTAATGCTTTTAAAGGAAAAACTGTTAAAGCTATTGTAGTGCCAAATGGAGCAACTCAAGGAAGAAAATTCTTTGATAAAATGGGTGAATTTGCAACTACAGAAGAAGTAGGAGCAAAAGGATTAGCTTGGACAAAAATAGAACAAGACGATTCTGTAACAGGAGGAATAGCTAAATTTATAACATCAGATATAAAGGGAAAATTAGAAAAACAAATAGGAGCAGAAAAAAATTCAGCAATTTTCTTTATTGCTGATGAACTAGAAAAGGCACAAAAAATAGCAGGATTGGTAAGAATTGAATTAGGAAAAAGATTAGAATTAATAGAAAAAGATGTGTATAAATTCTGTTTTATAGTTGATTTTCCTATGTATGAATTATCAGATGAGGGAACTATAGATTTTAGCCATAATCCATTTTCAATGCCACAAGGAGGATTGGAAGCATTAGAGACAAAGAATCCATTAGATATTTTGGCATATCAATATGATTTAGTATGTAATGGATATGAAATGGCTTCTGGAGCAGTAAGAAATCATAATCCAGAAACTATGGTAAAAGCATTTGAAATTGCAGGGTATACAGAAGAAGATGTAAAAAATAGGTTTGGAGCACTTTATAATGCATTTCAATATGGAACACCTCCACATGCAGGTGCTGCACCAGGAGTTGATAGAATGGTAATGTTAATTGCTGATTCACAAAATATCAGAGAAGTTATAGCGTTCCCTAAAAATAAAAAAGCAAGAGATTTACTTATGAGAGCGCCATCAGTAGTTTCAGAACAACAATTGAAAGATGTACATATTGAATTAAGAAAAAATAAATAATAGAAGGTGAATTTATATGGAGTATAGATATAAACCAAGTGATATGGTATGTTCGCAAGAAATGATAATTGAACTTGATGGAGATATTATAAAAAAAGTTACTATTATTGGCGGATGTGCTGGAAATACATTAGGATTGTCAAATTTAATACAAGGCATGAATATTGATGAAGCAATTAAAAGATTAAAAGGAGTGCCTTGCGGTATGAGAGGAACTTCTTGCCCAGATCAATTAGCAATTGCATTACAAGAAGCTAAAAATTCTAAAAAAAACTTGTATTAAAGATGTAAGTATGATATAAATATACTATAAAAATAAAGCTAAATTAGAAAGGCGGAATTTTTGTGGAAGAAGAAATTGTAAAAGATGCAAAAACAATATTAATTGTTGATGATGAACAACCAATTGTAGATATATTGGTTTATAATTTAAAAAAAGAGGGATATAATACAATAGAAGCAAGTGATGGGATAACAGCGATTAATGTTGCATTAGAACAAAAACCTGATTTAATTTTATTGGATATTATGCTTCCAAAATTAGATGGTTTGTCAGTATGTAAAAGAATTAAAAATTCTTTAAATGTTCCAATTCTTATGCTAACTGCTAAAGATGGAGAAATAGATAAAATATTAGGATTAGAATTAGGGGCAGATGATTATATTACTAAACCATTTAGTGTAAGGGAATTAGTTGCAAGAGTAAAAGCAAATTTAAGAAAAGTAGAAGCTGTTTCTAATAATGTAGTAGTAGAGCAAATAGCAGAAGATAAAAAGAAGGAAAATAGAATTATAGTTGGGGAATTAGAGTTGGATTTAGATAAATTTGAAACAAAAGTACGTGGAGAAATTATAGATTTAACATTAAGAGAATTTGAAGTTTTAAAATTCTTAGCTTCTCAACCAGAACAAGTAGTAACAAGAGAAACTTTGTTAGAAAGAGTTTGGGGCTATGAGTATTATGGAGACATTAGAACAGTTGATGTTACTGTTAGAAGAATTAGAGAAAAAATTGAAAAAGACACATCAGCGCCTAAAATATTAATTACTAAAAGGGGAGTTGGCTATTATATAGCTAAAAGATAAATTATTATAAATAAGGACGTGATATATAAAAAAAGATAAAGTATATAACATAATAAAATAATATGTTATATACTTTATTATGTTATAATAAAATTTTATTGTAGAATATGTAAAAGTATTAGGAAGGAAAATAAAAAATGAAGCGAACAGAAACAAGAAAAATAATGGTAGGTAATGTACAAATAGGTGGACAAAATAAAGTGGTTATACAATCAATGTGTAATACAAAAACAAAAAACGTAGAAGATACAGTAAATCAAATTTTGGAATTAGAAAAGGCTGGATGTGAAATAATAAGAGTTGCATGCTTAGATATAGAAGATGCTAAAGCGATAAAGAAAATAAAAGAAAAAATACATATTCCAATTGTTGCAGATATACATTATGATTATAGAATTGCATTAGAAGCAATTAATTCTGGAGTAGATAAAGTTAGAATTAATCCGGGAAATATAGGAGCAGAAGAAAGAGTAAAAGCTGTTGTAGATAAATGTAAAGAAAAGAATATTCCTATAAGAATAGGAGTAAATGCAGGTTCATTAGAAAAAGATTTGTTAGAGAAGTATGGAAAACCAACAGCTAAAGCAATGGTAGAAAGTGCAAAAAGACATATTGATATATTAGAAAAATTAAATTTTTATGATTATGCATTATCACTAAAAGCTTCAAATTTAGATTTATGTATAGAAGCCTATGAAGAAGCTGCGAAACAATTTAAGTGTCCACTTCATTTAGGAATAACAGAGAGTGGAACTGAATTTAGTGGAACCATAAAATCAAGTATAGGCCTAGGATACATGTTAAGAAAAGGAATAGGAGATACAATTAGAGTTTCATTATCAGATGATCCGATTAAAGAAATAAAAGTTGCTAAAGAGATTTTAAAGGATTGCAATTTATATTCTAAAGTGCCAACTTTAGTAGCATGTCCAACTTGTGGAAGAACCCAAATAGATTTAATACCAATTGCGAAAAAGGTAGAGGAATTTTTGCAAACAATAGAATCAGATATTACAGTTGCTGTAATGGGATGTAGTGTAAATGGCCCAGGGGAAGCAAGAGAAGCAGATATTGGAATTGCAGGAGGAGTAAAAGAGGGATTGTTATTTAAAAAGGGAGAAATAATAAAAAAAGTTAAACAAGAAGAAATAGTAGAAGAATTAGAAAAAGAAATTTTAAAAATGATAAAATACGAGGAGGAATAATAATGCCATCTTGGGGAGTACATTTGGGAATAGCAAATAAAGTATTAAAAAATATAGATAATATTGATAAAAATTTGTTTATGTTTGGAAATGTGACACCAGATATTAATAATGGATATGTAATAAAAAATGTAAGTAAAATAATAGCACATAAGATAACACATTATGATGGAGAAAAAGATTTTAAAGGATATAGAAGATTTTATATAAAATATGCAAAATATATTCAAGACCCTGTAATATTAGGAAGTTTAACACATTTAATGACAGATTATTATTATAATAATATAACATATACTAAAAAGGCTATATGGGATGAAAAAATGGAAAACATAATAGGAGTAAAACTAAATAATGGAAAACAAATAAAATGTAACAAAGAAGAGCTAAGAAAATTGAAAAGAAATGATTTTAGAATATATGCAGATTATGTTTATAAAAATAGTAAATTTGAAGATCTTAAATTTGATGAAAAAATATTATCTGTAAATCAGATAGTAGATGAATTTGATATTACAAAAAAAGAGTCTGAAGAAACAATACAATATATAAATAAATATATAAATGGAGAAAAATTTATTATTGATATGTGTGAAAAACACGAATACTTAATGTATACAAAACAAGAAATGGAAAATATGGAAAAAGAATGTGTACAATTTATTACTGAATTTTTAAAGAGGATAAAAAATATAATAATAGGGAAAACAGCAGGATTTTGTTATGGAGTAAAAAGGGCAGTTGATGGAGTAAATAAAGATATCAAAGAAAATAAAGAAGATAATATATATTGTTTAGGAGAGATAGTACATAATAGACAAGTAATAAATTCTTTAAAAGAAAAGGGCTTGATTTTTATAGATGATATTGAAGATGCTAAAGGAAAAACTGTAATAAGAGCACATGGGATAAGAAAGGAAATATATGATTTAGCTAATAAAAAGGGTATAGAATTAAAAGACTATACATGTCCTAATGTTCTAAAAATTCATAAAATTGCAGAAGAATATGCTGGAAAAGGATTTTTTATATTTTTGTGTGGAAGTAAAGAACATCCGGAAAATATTGGAACAATAAGCTATTGCGGTAAAAATGTGTATGTTATAGAAAATGAAGATGATGTAGAAGAGGCCTTAGAAATATTAAAAAATTCAAATATTAATAAATTATTAATTATTTCACAAACTACATATAGTTTAGAAAAATTTAATGAAATAGAAAAAAGAGTAAAAAGTAAGTTGCCAAAAAATATAGAATTGATATTAAAAAATACAATTTGTAAAGCAACTGAATTAAGACAAAATGAAACTGAAAAAATTTCAAAAATGGTGGATTATATGATTATTATTGGAGGAGTTAATAGTTCAAATACTAAAAAATTATATGAAATAGCAAAAGCAAATTGTAAAAAGTGTATATGTGTTGAAACAGCTGTACAGCTAGATATAGCAGAAATAGAAAAAAGTAATAAAGTTGGTATTATGGCAGGAGCTTCTACGCCAGAAGAAAGTATACAAAAAATTTTAGAAAAAGTAGAAAAAATAATTGAAATATAAAAATGGAATAAGATTTTTCTTATTCCATTTTTTTATTTTAATTATTTAATGAGCATCTGTCAAATTTTGCTTTAAAGTAACCTTAATAACTGTTCCTTCTGGGACTTTTTCATCTTTGGCAGCATCTTGTGAAATAACAGTACCACTACCTTCTATACTAATATTTAGATTTTTCTCTTTTAATGTGTTAGAAGCCTGTGATGCATTCATTCCCTTTAAATCTGGAACTGTAACAGAAGTAGCAACGTCATTTCCTTCTCCATAAAGTACAACAACAGAATTTTTAGATAAAGATACTCCTGGTTTTGGCGTTTGATCTACTACAAGTGTATTGTTAGCATCACCGTTTACATATGTTTTGGTTGAAAAACCAGAGTTCTTTAAGATTTTCTCAGCTTCAGATACAGTTTTATTTCTTACATCAGGAACTACAATTAGGTTATCTGATGAAGAACTATCAGAAGAATTTTCATTAGAAGGTATGCCTAAATAAGGTAATATTTCTGATAACATTTGTGATACAACAGGTCCAGCTAATTGACCACCTTGGTGATTGCTTTTTGGAGGGTCATATAAAGTTAATAGTAAAACAACTTGAGTATCTTCAACTGGAGAAATAGCTACATAAGAAGCAACATAACCTTCTTCAGTTTTATTATAAACAGGTTCTGATGTACCAGTTTTTCCACCAATAGAGTATCCAGAAACAGCAGCATGTTTTCCTGTTCCGATAGTTACAACAGATTCCATCATAGATTTTACTTCTTGAGCAGTTTCTTTTGAAATAACTTGTCTAACTTGTGTAACTGGAATTTCGCTAACTGATCCAGAATCAGTATTAGTAACTTGTTTTACTATTCTTGGTTTCATTAAAACACCATCGTTAGCAACACAAGCAATGGCTGTTGCCATTTGAAGAGGTGTGACATTTAATCTTTGACCAAAAGACATTGTTGCTAATTCAACAGGTCCAACTTTGTCCAACTTTTGGAAAATACTACTTTGTTCACCATATAATCCAGAATTTGTTGAATCAAATAATCCGAAAGCTTCATAATATTTATATAAAGTTGGAGCACCAATTCTTTTTCCAAGTTGCATAAATGCAGGGTTACATGAATTACATAACGCTTGCCTTAAGCTTTGAACACCATGAGGATTTGCTCTCCAACATGAAATTTTTAAAGGTTGAGATGCGGAAGAATCTTCAAATTCTTCATATCCTTTACAATAAAAATCATTTGATTTATCAGTAGTTGTAATATTTTCTTCTAAAGCAACAGAAGCTGTAATAACTTTAAAAACAGAACCTGGTTCATATGTTTCAGCTACTGACTTATTAGACCACATTTTATAAAGAGATTCACTTTTTTCTTCATTAGAAAGAGAATCATAAGTTTCGGCTAATGTAGAATTTGGAGTATATGGAGAATTTAAGTTATAATCTGGATAACAAGCCATACCTAGTATGTCTCCATTTTTAGGATTCATAACAATAACGTTTCCACCTTTTTTACAATCATTATCTTCAACAGCTTGCTTTAAGTATTTCTCAATAATAGTTTGAATATTTAAGTCAATAGTTAAGGTTAAGTCGCTACCATTTTCAGCAGAGATATAAGTTTCTTCTGCATTAGGTATTTCTTCTTGATTACTTCCTTTAGAGCTAACTATTTTTCCAGGAGTACCTGTTAGGATAGAATCCCATTTTGATTCAACACCACTTAATCCTTGATTATCACTACCACAGAATCCGATTACATTAGAAGCAACTGTATTATAAGGATAATATCTTTTAGTATCTTCATCAATATTGATTCCTACTGAAATTTTATTATCTTCCATCCATTTTTTTAAAGTGTCAACTTTTTCCTGTTCAACTTTTTTTGCAATTGTTTCAACTTGAGAAGAACTATTTACATTTTCTAAAACTTCATCATAATTTAATTCGAAAATTTCAGAAAGACCTTTTGCTATTTTTTCTTTAAATTCTTTGGTTTCTTCATTAGAGTTTTTTACTAATTTATTAGGATTAATAGTTATTGTGTCTACTTGAGCACTAATAGCTAAAGCTTTTCCAGTAGAATCATAAATATTTCCTCTTTTTGGACTAATGATTTGATTAATTGTTTGCTGATTATAAGCGAGTTCTTTAAGATAATTGCCTTGAACAAATTGTAAAAATCCAATTCTTACAATCAATAATAAAAGTATTAATATTACTACAATTAAAGTAACTCTTAATTTCTTGTAATGCATTAAATTTTTGGAATTAAAAGATGTTTTCATTTTTATTATATTAGAATCATTAGAAAAATCTTTGGATAAAGAATTTTTATTTTTTTTATAATTATTATTATTTTTTTCCATAAACTAGCCTCTTTTGTTTAAATTAATTTTAACTATTAGATAAAAAATATAATGTTAAAATATACAAGAATCTAATAGTGATTATATTTTATATGAAAAAAATATAAAAATCAATAAAAACTTGAAAAAACAGCCTATTTATAATAAAATATAAGTGCAAAAAAAATAAATTAACAAAGATATGGAGAGTTAAAATATGGAAACATTAATAGAAGAAACTAAGTTTATTATGAAAAAATACAATATTAGAGCTAATAAATCATTAGGACAAAACTTTTTAATTAGTGAACAGGTAGTAAATGAAATAGTAGAAAGTAGTAAAATAGATAAAGAAGATTTGGTAATAGAAATTGGACCAGGCTTAGGAACGTTAACAAAATACTTATTGGAAAAAGCAGGAAAGGTAATAGGTATTGAATTAGATAAAAAAATGGTAGAAATCTTACAGGATAGATTTAAATTATATAATAATTTTGAATTATATCAGCAAGATGTTCTAAAAATAGATTTAAAACATCTTATAAAGAAAGAAAAAGAAAATACTAATATAAAGAAGGTAAAAATAGTAGCTAACTTGCCATATTATATAACTACTCCAATTATTATGAAATTATTAGAAGAAAAATTAGATTTAGAAAGCATAACAGTTATGATACAAAAGGAAGTTGCTGATAGATTAATTGCTATTCCGGGAGAAAAAGAGACTGGAGCTATTACATATGCAGTATATTACTATGCGATAGCAGAAGCAATATTAGAAGTTCCGAAAGAATCTTTTATTCCAGAACCTGAAGTGACATCAAAAGTTATCAAGTTAAATATAAGAAAAGAGCCTCCAATAGAAGTGCAAGATAAAGAGCTTATGTTTAAGATAATAAAAAGTGCTTTTATGCAAAGAAGAAAAACATTAATAAATGCGTTAAATAATGCTAAAATATTTCAAAATAAGGAAGAAGGAAATCAAATTTTAGAATCTCTTAAATTAGATGAGAGTGTACGAGCGGAAAAATTAACATTAGAAAATTTTGCGGATATTACTAATAGGATTTTAAAAAAAGGTATTTAAAAATGTATAAAACTATGTTATAATAAAATAGAAATATAAAGTAGGGAGAGTGCAATGAATCAAATTTTAGTTACTAAGAAATTATATATAACACCAGAACTAAAAAGAAAAAAGAAAATCTATAAGTTTGATTTCCTTTTGTCTATTTTTTTGGTATGCATTTTAATCTCTCTATGTATTTATGCAGAATATGACAGAAATAAGAGTGAAGAAACTTCACAAGAAATCATGAGTGAATTTAATACAGATGCACAAGAAGATACTACAGTTGCAAAAAATAATATTTTAATAGTTGTTTTGGATGACTCGGAACAAAATAATGGTTCAACTAACAATGAATTTGATAATACGCCACAAAAACAAACTCAAAATGGCTCAAATAAGAAAAATGTTCAAAAAACAAATGATGGATATAGATATACTACAATAGCTACAATTAATATTCCTAAAATTAATGTGCAATATCCGATATTAGATGGAGAAACAGATTCAGAAGCAGAGACAGAAGCATTGTTGAAGATATCTCCTACAAAATTTTGGGGAGCAGATCCAAATGAAGTAGGAAATTTCTGTATTGTAGGTCATAATTATCGTAATACTAGATTTTTTAGTAAGGTCCCTAGCTTAGAAAATGGAGATATTATAGAGATAACAGATACAAGTGGAAATACACTTAGATATTCAGTTTATAATAAATATGAGGTGATTCCAGAAGATTTAAGTTGTACATCTCAATTAACAAATGGAAGAAAAGAGATTACATTGATTACATGTACTAATGATAGCAAAATGAGAGTTATTGTAAAAGCAAGGGTAGTATAATATATAAGAATATAAAATAAATTATAAACAAATTAAAAATTCTTTCATAATATATACAAATAGTATATAAATGGGAGGATTTTTTATTATGGCAAAAATCTTGGTTTTTAATAATGATACAGATAGGATGGAAACGTATTATAGGGGAGAAGCAGAGCCGATGCCATATAATACAAATGGAACGTTAAGAGTAAGAGAATTTAGAGGAACAAGTAAAAGTAATATATTATGGACGACGAAAAGAACGATGCAAAGTTGGAATAGTCAAAGGTATATTTATGGAAGCCCAATACCGGTTGGATTTGCATTTAAAAGACCATATGAAGGAGGTCATGGAAATCAAAGTCAACATTATGCTGGAGTAGCTTTTGATGTTGGGCAAACATTAACTAGCACTCAAAGAACACGTTTATGGAATAGTGCAAAAAATTCTGGGGTATGGTATTATGTTGAACCAATTTCATTAACTCCTACTTGGGTACATTTTGATAAAAGATTTCGGGAAACCAGCATGTTCTACTGGAGGATTTCCGCTTTTAAAGAAAGGAAGTTTGAGTAATTATGTATTAATAGCACAAGATGATTTAAATACATTAGGCTATAGAACAAATGGATTAGATGGGATTTTTGGAGTTGCTACTTATAATGCTGTAGTAGCATATCAGCGTTCAAGAGGATTGACTGCAGATGGAATTGTTGGGTGCAATACATGGCGCTCTTTACAAGAAGATGTTGTTGGAACTGGTGCTACAGGAACAACTATAAATTAAATGAAATAAATAAGCAATATAAAAAGGTTATGCCTTTTTATATTGCTTATTTATTTCAAAATTTTCTTTTTGTAATTTAACAAGCTCTTTTGTTATAGAATTTACAATTACTTTATTATAATTGTTTAATTTTAAATAATCTTCTAAAAAGTTTTCATCAATTAAATCATTCATAATAGGTGAGTTACTTTTAATTAAGTCATAAAATAAGAAATCAGAAGTGATATTTAGAGCTTTACAAATATTAGTTATTGTTGTTGCACTTCCAAAAGCTATTCCTCGTTCTAGTTGGCTGATATACCTTGCCGAAAGAGAAAGCTTTTCAGCTAATTGTTCTTGTGTGTATTCTGCTTTAGTTCTTGCTAATTTTATTTTTTTTCCTATATTTTTTCTTAGATTTTTTTCTACATCATTCATATAGCTCCTCCTTGATTTTTTATATCAAAAGTATAGCAATTAGAAAGTTAAAATAAAACGAACTATTAATAAGAGAAATGATTCAAAACTACAATTAATAGTTTTACTGTTGGGATAAAAGTAATTTTAGATAATTATTAATAAAAATGCAATAAATAAAAAAAATAAAAAAATTTACAAAAAAGCTTGCAAAATATAAAAAGTTATATTAAAATTTAATTGAAGTGGAGAGAAGTGGAACAAAGTGGTAGAAAAGTGAAAAGAGGTGAAAGGTAATTGCTAATTGGTGAATACGAGCATTCTCTAGATGCAAAAGGCAGATTGATTATGCCTGCAAAATTAAGACAAGACATGGGAGAGAAGTTCATCGTAACAAAAGGATTAGATGGATGTTTATTTGCGTTTTCACAAAATGAGTGGTTAAATTTTGAAACAAAATTAAAAGCATTACCTTTATCTGATAGAAACGCTAGAAACTTTGTAAGATTTTTCTTATCAGGAGCAACTGAATGTGAAATAGACAAACAAGGCAGATTTTTAATTCCAAGTAATTTAAGAACAGCGGCAGGATTAGAAAAAGAAGCAGTTATAATTGGAGTAGGAACAAGATTAGAAATATGGAATAAAGCAACATGGGAAAAATGTGATGAAAATATATCAGCAGATGAAATAGCAGAAAATATGACAATGTTAGGTATATAACTTGTAAAAGTTTATATAGGTGCTAAAGAAAAATATACAAAAGACAATAATGCAAAAGATACTAATACAAAAGAAAAATATTATAATTAACAAAAGAAATTAATACAAAAGATAAAAATCAAACGAAAGATGATAGTACAAAAGAAAAATTTACAAAAGATATGATATATATGCAAAAGATATATCTACGAAAGAAAGTTAAGAACCAAAAGAAAAAACAAAAAGAAAATACAGCTGGTAGTTCAATAATTACCAGCTGCAATACGTTAAAAAGTTTTATTTAGAGGTGTTAAATTGGAATTTAAACATATGCCGGTCATGTTACAAGAATGTATAGAAGGATTAAAAATAAAACCGGATGGAATTTATGTAGATGGAACTCTTCGGAGGAGCAGGGCATAGCAAAGAAATTGCAAAAAGAATATCATCAAACGGTATGTTAATAGGAATAGATAGAGATCAGGAAGCTTTAAAAGCTGCTCAAAATAATCTGAAAGAATTTCATAACATAAAGTATGTTCATGATAATCATGATAATATAAAAAATATATTAGAAAAATTAAATATAGAAAAAGTAGATGGAATATTACTTGATTTAGGAGTTTCTTCTTATCAGTTAGATGAGAGAAATAGAGGATTTAGTTATTTAGGTGAAAATGAATTAGATATGAGAATGGACAAAACACAAAAATTAACAGCAAAAGAAGTAATAAATAATTATGAAGAAGAAAAACTTGCTAATATTATTTATGAATATGGAGAAGAAAGATTCTCAAGAAAGATTGCTAGAAATATTTGCATAGAAAGAAAAGAAAAGCCAATTACAACAACTAAACAGTTAGTTGAAATTATAGAAAAATCTATTCCTAAATCAAAACAAAAAGAAGGGCATCCTGCTAAAAGAACATTTCAAGCAATTAGAATTGAAGTTAATGATGAAATAAAACCATTATATAATACAGTTAAGGACTGCATAGATTCATTAAGATCAGGAGGAAGGTTATGTATTATAACATTTCATTCCTTAGAAGATAGAGCGGTAAAAAATGCCTATATAGAAGCTAAGGGAAAATGTACTTGTCCGAAAGATTTACCATATTGTGTATGTGGAGCAAAATCATTAGGAAAAGTTGTAACAAAAAAACCAATTGTAGCTTCAGAAGAAGAACAATTGGAGAATTCAAGAAGTAAGAGCGCAAAATTGAGAATATTTGAGAAAACATAAGAAAAGAGGAGGTGAATAACTTATGGCAAGAAGCAGATATGAATATAGTACTAGTCCACGAAAATTGGAACCAGAATATAAACCACAACAAAAACAAAATAAAAAAAGAAAATTACATGTAGTAGAAGATTTACCAAGACAAGGAATAAAAATATCAACAGAACAAAAGAAAAAAAGAACAAAGGCAACTCTAGTAGTTATTGCTATATTTGCATTATTATTGACCATAAGTTATAGAAACTCAAAGATAAATGAAAAATTTACAGAAGTACAAAGCTTAAAGAAAGAATTATCTTCTCTTCAAAAAGAAAATGAACAACTAAAGGTAAATATAGAAAATAGTTTAAATTTTAATAATATTGAAAAATTAGCAAAAGAAAAGCTAGGAATGCAAAAATTAACCAATAAGCAAACTGTATATGTTAGTTTGCCAAAAAAAGATTATGTAGAATCAGCATCTGAAAAAGTTGTAATTGAAAAAGATAAAAATTGGTTTGAAAAATTTGTAGATAAAATATTTAATAGATAAGTGAATGAAATTTTTGAGCATAAAGAAAAATCTTCCTAATAAAATTTAATTAGGAGGATTTTTTTATGGCTACAACAAAACTTTCAAGTAAGAAAAAAATGCGAAATACGCTTTTTATTTGTTTTATAATTTTATTATGTTTGATTGGAAGAATAGGGGTAATACAATTTGTTCAGGGAGAAGAATTGTCGAGCTTGGCATATCAACAACAGACATTAGATAGAAAAATAAATCCCAAAAGGGGAACAATTTTAGATAGTACAGGAAAAAAGATTTTAGCAGTTAGTAGTACAGTAGAAACAGTAACAATCAATCCTGGGAATATAGCAAAAGAAAACAAAGAAAAAGTAGCAAAAAAATTATCAGAGTTATTCGATATGGATTATGAAAAGGTTCTAAAAAAAGTAACTAAAAGAAGTTCGATAGAAACGATTAGTAAAAAAGTTGAAAAAGAAGAAACAGATGAATTAAGAAAATGGATGCAAGAAAATAATATAACAACAGGAATAAATATAGATGAAGATACAAAAAGGTATTATCCATATGGAAATTTTGCGGCACAAATTATAGGATTTTGTGGGAGTGATAATCAAGGGCTAGATGGAATAGAAGCAAAATATGATCAAGAATTAAAAGGAAAACAGGGAAGTATTCAAAGAAATGCAGATGCAAAAGGGCGGAGAGATTGGGCATGAAGGAGAAAATTATGTTTCTGCTATTGATGGAAATGATTTGGTTTTAACTGTAGATTTTACAATTCAATCTATTGTAGAAAAATATTTAGAAGAGGCATGTATTGATAATAAATGTACGGATGGAGGAAATATTGTTGTAATGAATCCACAAAATGGAGATATTTTAGCAATGGCTACATATCCGTCTTATAATTTGAATACACCATATGAAGCTTATACAGAAGAATTAAAACAAAGTTGGGATACAATGGAACAAGCCGAGAAAACAAAAAATTTGCAAGCTGTTTGGAGAAATAAAGCGATAGCAGATACATATGAACCAGGTTCCGTATTTAAGTTAATAACTTCGTCTGCAGCATTAGAAGAAGGAATAACTGATACTGATAAAGAAGGAGAATTTTGTTGTACAGGAGGAATTGAAGTAGCTGGAGTAAGAATAAAATGTTGGAGATATTATAGACCACATGGATCAGAAAGTTTGCGACAGGCACTTATGAATTCATGTAATCCGGTTTTTATAGGGCTAGGACAAAAAATGGGAGTACATACTTATTATAACTATTTAAATAAATTTAAATTATTGAACAAAACAGGAATTGATTTGCCAGGAGAAGCAAATAGTATATTTTTAGCGGAAAATAAAGCTGGACCAGTAGAACTTGCTACTATTAGTTTTGGACAGAGATTTGAAATAACACCAATTCAGTTAGTAACGGCAGTATCTGCAATTGCTAATGGTGGCGAAAGTGTAAAGCCAAGACTTGTAAAACAAATTATTAATAGTCAAACAAAGGAAGTTAAAGATATTCCAGTTCAAAAAGAAGAAAGGGTAATATCAAAAGAAACGTCAGAAAAGGTTTTAAGTATGATGGAATCAGTAGTATCAGAAGGAACACGGAAAAAATGCTAAAGTTGCAGGATATAGAATAGGTGGTAAAACAGGTACTTCAGAAGATGGTGTTAATACTAATAAATATGTTACATCATTTTGTGGAGTAGCACCTATTGATAATCCACAAGTTGTGGTATTAGTTACTTTATATAATCCAACAGGAGAGGGGGGACACCAAGGAGGTGTGTGGTTCATTTTATCGCTACACTTTAAGCAACATTCAAAAAAGTCTTACAATTTAGGTAGAAAATAGAACAATCAAATCAAAGAGAAAGTGATTTTAAAATTGCTTTCTTTTTTAAAGTATATGAAGGAGGACAAGCTATGGAAAAAGAAAATATTATTAGTACAAATTTTATAATGACTAATAGAGATATAATAGCTGAATTTGGAGTGAATTCAGCTGTAATGCTAGGCGAATTATATGGAAGAATGAATTATTTTAGAAAAAGAAATGAATTAAAATTTGGATACTTTTTTGCCACTAAAGAGAGCATAGAAAAGAGTACAAAATTAAGTCCATATAAACAAAGAAAAGCAACATCAATTTTACAAGCTGTAGAAATTTTAGATGTAAAACATATTGATATTCCGCCAAAGACTTATTATAAAATTAATGAAGAAAAACTTTTGAAAGTATTGAAAAATTCAGTAGTGCACGAGGTGAACAACTAGTAATTCATATTTTAAACGACTAGGTGTTAAAAATGTTGACTACAGTCTGTTAAAAAATTTAACACAAATAATAATAAGTAATAATAATAAAAAAATAATAAATAATAACACACACATAAAAATCTTGGATTGAAGAATATCATTAAATATAAAGTTGGACAAGTTGTCCTAAATGTACATATCCTTACAGAGAGTAAAGATATGTACCTAAAAAAGAAAATATGTTTTGTAAATAGTTCATTATAAAAAGTGGACAGGTTGTCCACAATTGATATAATCTTACAAAGAGTAAGGCTATATTAATAAAAGTATATTATAAAAATGTATGCCTTTTTGTAATACATTTTTGTAAAAGTAATACTATTAGAAAGCTTTGCTTTCAAAGGTTTTAGGGGAAGATGTAATACATCTATTCTTGCACTACGTGAAAAAAGTAAAAAAAATTTGAAAATGGGCTGAATTTATAAAATGAGCACGTTAGAATTAAGTTAGTTGTTCGAACAAAGTGAGTTATAAATAACTTATGCAACCGAATGCAATGAGGGTGTATGCATTAAAAAAATAAGTGTAAGGAGAGATGAAAGATGTTAAATAAGGAAGAGTTAAAATCATTTCAAGAAGAATCTCTTATTGATTCTTGGTATAATAATAGAGCAGAAAATTTATATATACTAAATGATGTCGATAAAAAGAAAATAGAAGAAATAACAAAAGGAGAAGATACCTATCAAATAATAGCAGATGAAATATCTAAATTAGCTAACAAAGATGATAAAGAAAAAATACTTGAGAAAATAGATAAACATTGTAATAAATTAGTTAATATTGGTGGTTATGAAAATGAAAAATTTTATAAGGTTGGATTTATTGATGGAATTAATTTGATTATTGAATGCATAGGAGGAAAATTAAGATGTTGAGTAAATATGGAATTTTATATAGTAAATATTTAGAAGAATATAAGCCAATAAGCTATCAAGAATTAATAATGAATGGAACTATAAATAATTTTTTAGAATTAAAAGATAAAGAATTTAATAATATAAGGAATTCTATTATAGATGAACTAAAAAATAAATGTAAGAAACCTAATACAGATAGTTTTATAGAATTAGCAAAATACAATAATTTTATTTATAATAAAGCAGATGAATTAGTAATTTGGACAATATGTCCAAAAATCATAAAGATATACAGAGAGTAAGAAAATATTGCAAAATGTTATTGTATAAAATGTCAGGCAAAAATCTGAAATTTTTTTGAAAATCCGACAAGTTAAAGGCTTTGCCTTTTAGTGTTTAGGGGTGTATGTCAGATACCTATTCTTATACTACATAAAAAATTACAATAATTGTCAGAATTAGTAGAAAAGTTTTAAAATTTATTATATAATGCTTACCAAGAGTAATAACATTCGAAATAAGTGAATATATGAATGATGAATATTTAATAAAAATACACAAGCCAAGAATTCAAGAAATATGTGATACATATTTTAAATGGAAAGACTTAAATGCATATGTAAAAAGTTTAGTGTTAAGAAGGAATAAAATATGAAATTTATAGAAAATATAAAAAGAATTTATGAATATGGTAAAGAATTAGAAATTTATTTAGATATGGACAGAACAATTATTGAACTTATATTTGATATAGAAGAAAGCTTTACTCAAAAAGGTAATTATATAAAGAAAGTACCTATAAAACCAGTAATTAATCAATTGGAAAAAATACATAGATTATATCCTAATATAAAGATTAAAATTTTAAGCTTTTCAAGAAATAATGATATGACAAAAGAATAAATGGCTAGATATAAATATGCCATATATAAATAAAGAAAATAGAATATTCTTGTCTGAAGAAAGTCATGAATATGGTAAAATTGATATTAATAAAATAAAAGGTGAATATATAAAAGCAAATATAACAGAAGATAAAATTGCTATTTTAATAGATGATGATGTAAGGATTCTTAATGAAACTAAAAAATTTTGAAAGAACAAGTATTTCCAATACATGTTACATCTGTACTTATATAATATAAAAGAGATAGGCAGACTAAATAGAGTCTGCCTACTGAAAGGAATTTAATGTTAAAAATTAAAGTTTTCTTAACTGTTCGAGTCTTTTATCAGCTAAGGCCAGTTTTTCATCTAACTCAGAATTGTGTTCGATTATTTCAAAATGTCTTTCGAAATGATCGTGAATAACTCCATCGGGTGTCATACTGAATTTCATGTGATTAGGATTTAAAGATTTGTTACCAAGTCTTGCTCTTGTTCCATCTGAAAGAATAAAAGTAGCCTTATTTGAAGTACAGAAAATATCATCGATAGGTATACTTAAAAAGAGTTCTTCCAAATATGAAACATACTGGGAATCATAAGCTCCTTGATTAACAGGATTCATTGTGTTGGCATATACATTCATGCCAGTTGCTTGTCTTGCATATGCAAGAAAGTCAAGTAGAGAATTGAGAGTCGGAAACTCTTTTTCTGTTACAAGTACTTCAAGAGCTAGTTTGGTTTTCCATTCAGACTGAATAAACTGCATAGATTCACTACCTCTATAAGAGATTTTGAATTCATCAACAATTCCATCTAACTGTTTTAAAACTTCAACCTTTTTTCCGTTTGTAAACATTTTGACAGTAAGGCCAGCGTTCTTTGCAATATGAGCAAAGTCTACAATATCTGGATGCATAGTAGGTTCTCCACCGTGCAAAAAGAAATTATTAAGACCATGCTCTTTAGCGAAGTTAACACCAGAAATAAAATTTTCTTTGTTTATAAAACCTCCAGTGTGAACTTCACGCTCAATGCAAAAAGCACAATTGCTATTACATTGTCTAGTTAGCAAACAGAAAAACTCTTGTAAATCATGTAACTCCCGAGGGTGTTTTTTAATAATAATTTTGTCACTCATGATAAATCTCCTTTCATTAAATCTTATGCATGTTGCATTTATAATATTATAACATAACACTTTTGAAATTGCAATTATGTTGACAAAAAATGGGAAAAGCTTTATAATATATAAAGATTAAATCTTTAAGGAGGAAAAATGAAAGTAGTAACTTTAAACCCAAACAAATTAACAATGGATGATATAGATAGAGAACAACATAGAGTTAAAGTATTATTATTTAATTCTAAAGATGAAATTTTACTATGTAAAATAAATGGAGTTTATAACTTTATAGGAGGACATATTGAGGAAAATGAGACAGTATTAGAAACAGCACAAAGAGAGATAAAAGAGGAAACAGGAATTTCAATGAGATTAGGGAATTTTTCAGCGCCTTTTTTCAAACTTCAATCTTTTGAAAAGAATTATTATGGTTCACCTAGAAATTATTTTACTACGATAGAATTTATTGAAGGTAGAACAGATGCACCTATTGATTTAAATAAAACAAATTTAGATCCTGAAGAACAGAAAAAGGATTTTAGACTTGAATATGTATCATATAAAGATTTAGAAAATACATTAGAAGAAAATAGGAAAGTTGCTAGAGAAGAAGAAAGAGAATTTATTATAGATGAAATGCTAGCAGTATTGAAAGTTTACGAAAAAGAAACAGTTAAAAACAATATACATGAGGAAGAAAGATAAATGATTGATAGAAGAAAATATATAAAAGATACATATTTAAGAGGTATTAATAAATATAAACACTATTTTTTTGAAGATAAAAAAAATAAATGTTATATTTCAATAAAAAAGATTTTAGAATTAGATGAACCTTTTTTTACAAGGAAAGGTTTATGCTTAATTAATCAAAACTATTACATTGTAGAAATAGTACCTTTACATGAAAATTATTGCATAAGAGTATTTGTAAATGATAAAAAAGAGATAATATTATATTATTTTGATATAACACTTCAAAATGGCTTTGATAGTTTGAATGATTCTTTATATTATGATGATTTATATTTAGATGTAGTAAAACAAGATGAAAATATAGATGTTTTAGATGAAGATGAATTAATAGAAGCATTAGAAAATGGAAAAATAAATAAAAATGAATATGAATTAGCAATTACAAAAAAAAATGAACTTATAGATAGCTTAATTAATGATAATAATAAATATATAAAAATAGATTTTTTTAAATATTTATAAGAGATAACAAAAATATATTTAACATCCTAAAGTAAGAGGGATATGAAAATAAGATGTTTTTTGTAAGATTTTATTATATAAATATTTTAATGGCAAATTATTGAGTTTATGACAAAAAGTATAAATAAAAATAACTAGAAATTAGTAAAAACTAATTATCTAGTTATTTTTTTGCGAAATTTTATAAAAAATTTAAAAATTTTTATAAAAATTACCGATTTTTGAGTTTTAAGTGGCATTTACCTAGTAGAGAGAAAAAAGTAATAAAATTTTTTTATTACTAATAAACTTAAATATCAAGTTTAAGAAGAGGTAATTGTCATATGAAATTTGAAAATATATGTTTAAAAAACAACCAATATCAAATGAAAGTTGGAGATATGCTAGTTGAAATGGAATACTCCAAAAATAATAAAAAAATTGAAGAATATATGTTAAATATTTTAAGACAAAAAAGCAAAATGGGCTGACATATTATACTGGACACGTTACACTATAAGAGAAGGGAGGGAAAAATAAATGGCTGGACGAAAATCAAAATATTCTTCAGAAAATTCAAATACAAAAGGAACAAAAATATGGTCAGTAGCAGTATATATAAGGCTTTCACAAGAAGATAGCAACAATGGAGAAGACAAGCAAGAAAGTAATAGTATAACAAGTCAAAAGGCATTATTAAATGAATTTATTGAAGAACATGATGATTTGATTGTCTATGATACTTATGTAGATGATGGTTATACAGGAACAGACTTTAATAGACCTGGATTTCAAAGACTATTAGAGGATATGAGAAAAGGAAACATCAACTGCGTTCTTGTAAAAGATTTATCAAGACTTGGAAGAAACTACATAGAAGTTGGGAATTATATAGAGCAAATATTTCCACTATTTAATATAAGATTTATTGCCATAAATGATAGTGTAGATAGTTTTAAAAATCCTACAAGCACAAATACAATATTAGTACCATTTAAAAACTTAATAAATGATGAATACTGTAGAGACACATCAATTAAAATAAGGTCAGCATTAAATGGAAGAAAAAAGAAGCGGAGAGTTTGTGGGAGCATTTCCATCATATGGATATATAAAAAATCCAGAAGATAATCATAAGTTAATCATTGATAAAGAGTCAGCCGAAATTGTAAGAAAAATTTTTGAATGGAAAGTAAATGAAGGTTTAGGGAATTTAAGCATTTGCCATAGATTAAATGATATGGGAGTTTTAAATCCAACAGGATATAAAAAGAAAAGGCTAAATCAAAATTATAATAATGTGCAAATAATGCAAGAAGATTATTCTTGGTGTCCATCAACTGTTAGAAATATTTTGAAAAACGATATTTACATAGGAAACATTACTCAAGGTAAAAGAAGAGTAAAAAGTTATAAAGTTCATAAAGTAGAGCAAGTGCCAGAAGAAGAATGGATTACAGTAAAAAATATGCATGAGTCTATTGTAGATAAAGAATTATTTGAAAAAGCACAGGGTATGAGAAAAGTTGATACTAGAGTACAAAATAGTGGAAACTTAAGTATGTGGGCTGGAATACTAAAATGTGCAGATTGTGGCAGAGCAATGCATAAAAAATACTGTAAAAATAAAAGTGGTACTGTTTATGAATATTACATATGTGGAACATATAGAAAAAAGTCCAATAAATTATGCACAAAGCATACTATAAAAGTGGAAGAATTGGAAAATGCAGTGATGGAGGCTATTAAATTACATATAGAATTGCTTGTTGATACTGAAAAATTACTAGAACAAATTAATAAATCTAATACTAAAAAATTAGCAAATGAAAATATGGAAAATATTAAAAAATCAAAAAAAATAGAAATAGAAAGAATAAGTAATTTGAAAAGATGTTTATATGAAGATTGGAAGAGTGATTATATAACTAAAGAGGAATATTTTGAGTATAAACAAAAATATGAAAAAAACATAGATAGAATAAAAGAAATAATAGAAAATTTAGATAAACAAAAAGAGAAACAAGAAGAAATTATAAATGGAAATAGTCTATGGATAGAAAACTTTAAAAAACATAAAAATATAACAGAGTTAGATAGAGATATTATAACAGAGATAATTGATTACATAGAAGTACATGAGAATAAAAAAATAACCATTCATTTTAAATTTATGAACGAATTAAATAAAATTTTAGAATACATAGATGAAGAAAATAAATCAAGTATCTTTGAAAGAGTAAAAGAAGCATAAAACTAAACCTACAATCAATGCTAAAATTGAGTTTAACTTTTTGTAGTGACAAAATACACCAAGGAGGTGGTGTTGCAGCACCTGTAGGAGGTCAAGTGTTTAGTGAGATTTTACCATATTTAGAAGTGAATCAGGGAAATACGGAGGAAGTGGAAGAAGTAGAACAAATAGAGACACCAGACATTGTTGGCAAAACTATAAAAGAAGCGGAAAGTATTTTGAAGGAAAGTGGATTAGAATTAGAGATAGAAAACGCACCTGAAGAATTAGATAAAGAAAACACATTAATTAAAGAACAAACGCCTAAGGCTGGAATTAAAGTAAATAAGGGAGGAAAGATATATATAACTATTGAATAAAGATATAATGATAGATAATTAAATTAATTTAAAAGCCAAAAGGTATAATAATTAGCCTTGGCTTTTTTGTTTTAATGTTTTTTAGTTCTATGTTATATAATATAAAAATAAAATGTAATAAAGATATTATAATTTGATTTTAGTGAGTGGATATATGCATAATATTAGGAAGTATTAATAAGAAAAATTATAAAAAAGTCTATACAAAATAGTAATTTAGTTATATAATGTAAAAAAATTGGCGACAAAATTTTGGTGCCTTTTGTTTATTAAAAAAGATATAGTTTATTACACAAAATAATAAATTATAATCGAAGGGATTGATAAAAATGGAATTGAAAAAGTTATTAATAGGGTTAGAAGGTTTAAAAGTAAAGGGAAACTTAGATTTAGATATAAATGGAATTGAAAAAAATTCAAAAGATGTAAAAGAAGGTTTTTTATTTGTAGCTATTAAAGGATTTGCTGTAGATGGTCATAAATTTATTGAAGATGCAATAAAAAAAGGAGCAATTGCAATTGTTATAGAAGAAGGATGTGACTTAAAAACATTTAAGGTTCCTGAAGGAATTACAGTAGTAATGACTAAAGATACAAGAGAAGCTTTAGCAATAATAGCTAGTAATTTTTATGGAAATCCATCTAGTAAATTCAAGTTGATAGGTGTAACAGGTACAAAAGGAAAAACAACAACTACTTTTATGATTAAAGAAATTTTAGAAAAAGCAGGAAAAAAAGTAGGATTAATTGGAACTATAGCAACATATATAAATGGAAAAAGAATAAAAGACAGTGATAGAACAACTCCAGAAAGTTTAGAATTACAACAAATATTTAAACAAATGGTAGATGCAGGAGTGGAAACAGTAGTAATGGAAGTATCTTCTCAAAGTTTAAAATTGCACAGAGTAACAGGGTGTGAATTTGATATTGTATTATTTACAAACTTTTCAGAAGATCATATAAGTCCAAATGAACATCCAAATATGGAAGATTATTTTAATTCAAAACTAAAATTATTCAAGATGTGCAATACAGGTATAGTAAATGCAGATGATTTGCATGGAGCAAAGATACCAAGATTATTTCCAGAAAGTAATATAACAACATATGGTATAGATAATTATGCAAATGTTTTAGCAAAAGATATAACAATTACAAATTCATATGTAGATTTTAGAGTGAAAATAAAAGATAGAAATGAAAGAGTAAAAACAGGAATACCAGGAAGATTTAGTGTTTATAATTCTTTGGCTGCTATTTGTGTGGCACAAAAATTTGGAATTTCACCTGAAATTATAAAAGAAGCATTAGAAACTGTTAGGGTACCAGGCAGGTCAGAATTAGTAGATAATAAATTAGAAATTCCAATAATGATAGATTATGCTCATTCACCAGAAAGCTTACAAAATATATTACAAGCTGTAAAAAGTTATACAAGAGGAAAAGTGATTAGTGTGTTTGGATGTGGAGGAGATAGAGATTCAGGTAAAAGACCTATCATGGGAGAAATTTCAGGAAAAATAGCTGATTATACTTTTATTACATCAGACAATCCAAGGACAGAAGATCCTCAAAAAATAGTGAACCAAATAGAAGAAGGAATGAAAAAGACAAAAGGTAAATATTCAGTTATAGTAGATAGAACAGAGGCAATAAAACAAGCAATTGAAATGGCAACAAAGAGAGATATTATTGTTTTAGCTGGAAAAGGGCATGAGCCATATCAAGAAATTAATGGAGTTAAATATCCATATGATGAAAGAATTATAGTAAGAGATTTAATAGAAAAAATGAAATAAACAAAAGGAAAGGTTTGGTAAAATTGAAATTTGAAACATTGATATTAATGATATCATTTATAACTGCAATTATTTTAGGGATTATCATTATACCAATATTAAGAAAACTAAAAGTAGGACAAATAGAAAGAGATGATGGGCCACAATCACACTTAAAGAAACAAGGTACACCAACAATGGGTGGAATTATTATGATATTAGCAATGATAATAGTTGTTACAGGAACTTACATTTTTTTGATATATAATAATCAAAGTGATATTGCTAATAAATTGTTACCAATATTGTTGTTAACAATAGGATTTGGATTAATAGGTTTTATAGATGACTTTAAAAAGTTAGTTTTAAAAAATACAAAAGGATTAAAACCAAGTTATAAAATGTTAGGATTGCTTATTATATCTGTAGCATACGTAATATATTTAGTATATGGCTTAAAAATTGGAACAGAAACATATATTCCAATTTTAAAGCAATCTATAACAATACCAATTTATATTTATATTCCATTTGCAATAATAGTTATATTAGCAACTACTAATGCTATAAATTTAACAGATGGAATAGATGGACTTTCATCAAGTGTTTCGGCAATAATTATTACTTGCTTAACAATTATTGGAATACAATATAATTTAACAGAAATTTCTATATTTGGAAGTATAGTAATAGGTTCAGTACTAGGTTTTTTAATGTTTAATTTACATCCTGCAAAAGTATTTATGGGAGATACGGGTTCTCTATTATTGCGGAGGTGTGATTTCAGCATTAGCATTATATTTAAAAATGCCATTATTATTAGTTGTGATAGCATTAATACCAGTATTAGAAACGCTATCTGTTATTATTCAAGTGGCATATTTCAAAAAGACAGGAAATAGAATCTTTAAAATGGCACCTTTACACCATCATTTTGAATTATCAGGATGGAAAGAAAGTAAAGTAGTTATTATATTTAGTTTAATTACATTAGTATTATGCATAATTGGACTAAAAATAATATAAGATTATAAAAGAGAAGAAATAGTGTATGAAATTTAATAGTATTAATAATAAACAAAAGTTAAGGAAGGAAGAAGGAAGATGGCAAAAAAGAAAAAGGAAAAAAGCTTTTCAAGTTTTGTAAATAATCCGATTGATTTTACATTGTTAATTACTATATTATTGTTATTATCAATGGGGTTAGTTATGGTTTTATCAGCAAGTTCACCTTCAGCTTTATCAGAAAGTGGTAATAGTTATGCATTTTTTTCAAAGCAATTAATTTTTGCAATTTTAGGAATTATAGCTATGTTATTTATATCAAAAATAGATTATAGATTTTATCAAAAATTTTATAAACATGCATGGTGGATTGCTTTGATTTTATTAGCATTAGTATTAATAGCAGGAGAAACAGTAAATGGAGCAAAAAGGTGGATTCATGTTACAGAAACATTATCTTTTCAACCTTCTGAAGTAGTAAAAATATTAATGATAATTTTTTATGCAGGAATTTTAGTTAAAAATAGAGATGAATTAGGATTATATACAAAGGGATTTATTAAAAACATGTGTCTTTTGGCACCAATTATAGGTTTACTTTTATTAGAACCTCATTTTAGTACATCAATTGTAATTATTGGAATTTGTGCGACTATGATGATAATGGCAGGATGTAAGTTTTGGCACTTTTTAGCGACTGGAGCAGTTGCTGGAATACCAGCAATGATTTTATTAATTGTAAAAGAACCATATAGACTACAAAGAGTAATTACATTCTTAGATCCATGGAAAGATGCAACAGGAGATGGTTGGCAAGTTATACAAAGTTTATATGCAATTGGTTCAGGAGGGTTATTTGGAGTAGGATTAGGAGAAAGCAAGCAAAAATTTTTATACATACCAGAACCTCATAATGATTTTATTTTTTCAATACTAGGTGAGGAACTAGGATTTATAGGATGTGCAGTAGTATTAATTTTATTTGCTATTTTTATCTGGAGAGGAGTGCTTATTGCTATGAAAGCACCAGATATGTTTGGAAGTTTAATAGCAATAGGAATAACAGCATTAGTTGCAATTCAGGTTATTATTAATGTTGCAGTTGTAACATCATCTATGCCAGCTACCGGTATGCCATTACCATTTTTTAGCTACCGGAGGAACAGCATTATTTATTTTATTGTGTGAAATGGGAATTTTACTTAATATCTCTAGAGCTAGTGCAAAACAGCAGTAGATATTAAAATCAAGAAAGGAAAAGTTAAAAATGAGAGTTGTTATTGCAGCTGCTGGAACAGCTGGACATATTAATCCAGGTATAGCAATTGCTAATAAAATAAAAAGAGAAGAAAAAGGTTCTAAAATAATTTTTATAGGTACTACCAGAGGTCTTGAAAATGATTTAGTACCAAGAGCTGGATACGAATTAAAAACAATAAATGCTTATGGATTGAGTAAAAAAATATCAATTGAAAACATAAAGAAAATGTGTAAGACAATTAAAGGATATGGAGAAGCTAAGAAAATCATTTCTGAATTTAAACCAGATATTGTAATAGGTACAGGAGGATATATTTGTGGTGCTACAATATCTTCAGCACATAATTTAAAAATACCAACACTGTTACATGAAAGTAATGCATTTCCTGGAATGGCAATTAAAATGTTAGCAAATAAAACAAATACAATATTAGTTTCTTTCAGAGACGCTATTCCAAGAATTAAAAATTGTAAAAACGTAGTTTTTACAGGAACACCTGTAAAGATAAAGAAAAAGGATTTTAATGAAAATGAAAGAAATAAAATAATTCAGACTACGGGATTAAATAATAAGAAACCTATTATTTTAGTCTTTGGAGGAAGCCAAGGTGCAAAAAGAATAAATGATACTTTAGTTGAAATAATAAAAACTAAATTAAATAAAGATTATCAAGTAATTTGGGCAACAGGACCAAAGCAATATGATATTATAAAAGAAGAATTAGAAATGTCTAATATAAACATTAACAATATAGAGAATATGAAGATTCTTCCATATATATATAATATGGAAGAATTAATGAATGTTGTTGATGTAATTGTAGCAAGAAGTGGAGCTATGACAATAACAGAGATATCTAATTTAGGAAAACCAGCCATTTTAGTTCCACTACCTAATGTTAGCCATGATCACCAATTGTATAATGCAAAGGCTTTAGAAAAGGTTGGCGCAGCTAAAATTATATTAGATAATGAAATTAATGGGAAAATTTTAAATAAAGCAGTTGAAGAGATAGCATTAGATAAACAAAAAATGATAAATATGGGAATAAATGCATTAAAAAATTCAACTAAAGATGCAGAAGACAAAATTTATAAAGAAATTAAGAAATTAGTTAAATAGGAGTATAAAATGTTTAAAAATATACCAATTAAAATCGTACTAGTATTTTTTCTAATAGGCATAATAATTATTGGGGGATTTTGTGGATTTTTTTTGAATTCATTAAATATAATTAGTCAGAAAATTCAAGTAGAACAAAATTTAGATATTGGACAAGTTACTGATATGATTAACCAATTAGAAAATAATACAAAAGTAGCAGTAATAATTTTTTCTATTGCATATATAATAGTCGGAATAATTATAGCAGTAATTCTTTCAAAATTTGTTATTTATCCAATTAACAAGCTTATTAAAAGTGCAGAAAAAATAACAGAAGAAGAATCTAAAGAAAAGAAAAATAAGAAAAAGGGAGAAATGAGCAATTTAGAAAATGTATTTGGCATTATGACTACAGAATTAAAAGAAAAATTAAGTGAAGTTTCAACACAGAAAAACCAAATAGAAACTATTTTATTACATATGACAGATGGAATTATAGCTTTTAATAGAAAAGGAGAAATAATTTTAATTAATCCTGCGGCAAAGAAATTTTTAAGCATTAGACCAGAAGATAATACATTTGATGATATATTTAAAAAGTTTAATTTGAATATTAATATGGAAAAAATAATTTATTTAGAGAATTGGACTTCAACAGAGCAAAAAATCCAAGTAGATGACAGATATGTAAAAGCATTTTTTGCGCCATTTAAAGACGAAGAAGAAAGACCAGATGGAGTAATTGCTGTAATTCAAGATATTACAGAACATGTGAAATTAGATAATATGCAAAAAGAATTAGTGGCAGATGTATCACATGAATTAAAAACGCCGATTACTTCTATTATGGGGTATGCAGATACATTATTAGAAGGAGATTATAATAAAGAAACACAAGATAAGTTTTTAAATGTTATTGCAACAGAAGCAAGGAGAATGGCTAAATTAGTTACAGATTTATTAACTCTTTCAAGATATGATAGTAATAAAAAAAGGGCACAAAAAGAATCATTTGATTTAGGAGACTTAGTAAAAAAATGTCAGGATAAATTAGCTATTGAAATAAAAAAGAAAAATCATACTGTAAATTGTTTTGTTACTGCAGATGTACCACCAGTATATGCAGATAAATATGATATTGAAAGAGTTGTATTAAATATATTAACTAATAGTATAAAATATACAAAAGATGGTGGAGAAATAAAGATATATGTAGGATTTGTTTATAATGATGCATATATTAAAATTTTTGATAATGGTATAGGAATTCCGGAGGAAGATTTAAGTAGAATATTTGAAAGATTTTATAGAGTGGATAAAGCGCGTACTAGAGAAATGGGCGGAAGTGGATTAGGTCTTGCAATTGCTAAAGAAATATTGGATAAGAATGGTGGTAGTATTGATATAAAAAGTGTTGTTGGTCAAGGTACTGAAGTTGTTGTAAGGATTCCTACAAAAGGTGATAGAGAGTAATAATATTAATACAAAAGAGGTTACAGTTCAGTAAGAAATGATTATGGTGTCCAAGCTTTGGCTCCCACTATAACACTTGAATTTTATTTAATGACGTTTGATTGGAATGAAAAATAGAAAATTTTTTACTGAACTGTAACCAAAAGAGGAAAATATTTTAAATATATTCCTCTTTTTAATTGCTAAAATTTATAATATAATGTATAATATAAAGTGCAAAACAAAAGTAAAAAGGAGAGATAAATTTGAGTTCAACAGCAAAAGAAATATTAGAATGGGTATATTGTATTATAATAGCATTAGTATTAGCAATGGTATTTAGATATTTTATAGGAACACCTACTATTGTAAAGCAGGTGTCAATGTATCCGACACTAATAGAAGATCAAAGATTATGGTTAAATAGATGGGGAAGGACTACAAAAACTTTGCCAGAAAGAGGTAAAATTATAACTTTTGAAGAACCTGCAAAAATAAGTTATACAAGTTCAGAAATTGATTTATCAAATCCAGTAGCTAAATATGAAAAAAAGACAGGATTAAAATGGTTTGTTAATAATTTTTTAGAAATAGGAAAGAAAAGTTATATAAAAAGAGTAATAGCACTTCCAGGAGAACATGTACAAATAAAAGATGGAAAAGTTTATATTAATGAAAAAGAATTGGAAGAACCATATTTACAAGAAGGCATAGTAACAGATGTTACAGGTGTAGGATTTGATGATTTTGTCGTTCCAGAAAATTGTGTTTTTGCAATGGGAGATAATAGAAATCATAGTACAGATTGTAGGTCATTTGGATGTATACCTTTAGAAGAAATAGAAAGTACAGTTGCTATTAGAATATGGCCATTAGATAAATGGGGTAAGGTCGAATAACAAAAGGAGACTTTTAAAATGTTTGAAAATATCTTTGGAAATAATTCAATTAAAAATATACTAAAACAGTCTATTGATAGCAATAAAGTATCACATAGCTATTTAATGATTGGTGTATCTGGTATTGGAAAAAAGATGATAGCTACAGAATTTGCTAAAGGAATTTTATGTTTAAGTGAAGATAAAGCTTGCAATCATTGTAAGTCATGCATTGAGTTTGACAGTAATAATAATCCTGATTTTTTTTGTATAGAGCCAGAGGGAAATAGTATTAAAATTGAACAAATTAGAGAACTACAAAAGAAGATCCAAGAAAAGCCAATTATTTCTGAAAAGAAAGTGTATATAATTGATCAGGCAGATTTAATGACAAAAGAGGCACAGAATTGTTTGCTAAAAACATTGGAAGAACCTCCAGAATTTGTAACAATTATATTGGTTGGAACAAATGAAAATGCTTTTTTAACTACAATAAAATCAAGATGCATGATTTTACATTTTAATCCAATAGAAGATTTAGATATAAAGAAGTTTTTAGAAAGTAATTATCAAATGAATAATATTTCACAAAGTATGTTAGATGTATTTCAAGGAAGTATAGGAAAAGCGATTTTACTAAGGACTAAGCTAGAACAATATTTAGAATTGGAAAAAATGATAGATAAATTAGATAAAGTAGATTTAATTGAATTGATAGAATTTGCAGATGTTTTATATAAATTAAAAGAAGAAATATATGATATGTTAGATTATATAAATATTATTTTACTAAAGAAGGCAAAAAAAGACTATATATACACAAATTGTATCAAAATTGTGGAAAATACCAAAAAGAGATTGCAACAAAATGCAAATTATGATATGTGTATAGATAATTTGGTATTTAACATATGGGAGGAAGTAAATTGAAAAATATTATAGGAGTTAGATTTAAAAAATTAGGTAAAATATATTTTTTTAATCCAAAAAATTTAAAAGTACATAAAGGTGATAAAGTAATTGTTGAGACAGCACAAGGAGAAGAGTTTGGAGAAGTTGTGATTCCAAATAGATTTGTTGACGATGAAAAAATAATAGCACCATTAAAAAAAGTAATTAGAATAGCAAACTATAAAGATAAAAAACATAATGAAGAATGTAAAATGAAAGAAAAAGAAGCTTTTAAAGTATGTGAAAAGAAGATAAAAGAGCATAAATTAAACATGACATTAACAGATGTTGAATATAAATTTGATGATAGTAAAATATTATTTTATTTTACAGCAGATGGAAGAATAGATTTTAGAGATTTAGTAAAAGATTTAGCAGCTATTTATAAGACTAGAATTGAATTGCGTCAAATAGGTGTAAGAGATGAAGTAAAGAGGATAGGTGGAAACGGAGTTTGTGGAAGAGAATTATGTTGTTGTAGTTTTTTAAGTGACTTTGAAGCAGTGTCTATAAAAATGGCAAAGGAACAGAATATTTCACTAAATCCATCGAAGATTTCAGGAAATTGTGGAAGATTAATGTGTTGCTTAAAATATGAAAGTGATGTTTACGAAGAAAAGTTAAAAAGACTTCCAAATGTAGGAGCAATAGTAAAAACCGAAGATGGAGAAGGAGAAGTTGATAATATAGAGACTTTAAAAGAAGTTGTAAGAGTTAAAATAAAAGACGGAGATGGATATTTCTATAAAAAATATAATGCTAAAGATGTAAAGATAATAAAAAATAATTCTTTGAGTAAAATAGATGAAGAAGAGTTAAAAAATAAAAAAGAGCTAGAAGAATTAGAAAAATTAGAAGTTGAAGATGAAAAAGAACGAAAATAAGTTAATATTTTAGGAGGTGAAAAAAATGGCATATAAAATAACAGAAAAATGTATTTCTTGTGGAGCTTGTGCAGTTGAATGTCCAGTAGGATGTATTTCACAAGGTGAAGATAAATTTGTAATTGATGCATCAGCATGTATTTCTTGTGGCACTTGTGCAGGAGTTTGTCCAGTTGAAGCTCCAGAGGAAGAATAAAATAAAAGGGAAAAGACTGTTATAGTAATGTATTACTAAAAACAGTCTTTTTGTGTGAACATATTTAAGGAGAAAATCATGGAAGAAGAAATAAAAAAAGATGATGTTCAAGTTAATAAAGAAATAAGTAAAGAGGAGCTAAAACCTACTAATAAAAAGAAGATAATATTTAATTTTATACTTATTTTAACTATTTTTTTAGGATTATTAATTTACATGATTAAAGTAGATGGTATTGACAATATAATTAATTTACTTTATCAAGTTGATTATAGATGGGTATTAGCAGGCGTTGTTTGTTTATTGATTCATTGGGCATGTGAAGCTATTAATTTACACATACCATTGAAAAAAATGTATCCAAATCAAAATATAAAGAATTCTATAAAAGTATCTATGATAGGTTTATTATTTAACAACATTACACCATTTGCATCTGGCGGTCAACCAATGCAAGCGTATGAATTAACAAAGACAGGTAAAAGAGTGAGTGATTCTCTAAGTGCTATGGCAATTAAATTTATTATTACACAGATAGCATTAGTAGTAACTACAATAGTGGTTATATTTTTTGAATTTGACTTTTTTAAAAATTTAATGCAAAATTATCTTTGGGTAGCTATAATAGGTTTTTTAATAAATATATTAGCTATTGTAATAGTTATTTTAGTTGGAATAAAAAAGAGTATAATTTCAGCAATCACTACTCCAATAATTAAATTTTTAGGAAAAATCCATATTTTAAAACATCCAATAGAAATATTAGAAAAATTAGATAAAAGTATAGATAATTTTAGTGAACAATTTAAATTTATGAAATCTGAAAAAAAGATGGTATTAGAAATGTTTATAACAGCTGTAGTACAAAGTTTTGCATATTACTCTATTACATATATGGTATATAGAGCATTTGGAAATTATGGTATAAGTTTTTGGCAAATAATACCTACACAAGCATTCTTGCTATTGATTATGACGTTTATTCCAACTCCAGGTTCAGGACTAGGAGCAGAGGGAGGATTTTATATATTATTTAATACTATTTTTAAAGAAGGTACAATAAATATGTCTATCTTATTTTGGAGATTATATACGTTTTATTTGCCTATATTAGTTGGATTATTTTTCTTAATTCCTACAAGAAGTGATAGAAAAGAAAAAACAGAAAATACTGTAAAAAATAAATAAAAAAACAAGATATCAATATCTTGTTTTTTAAATACTTATTTATTAGTAATTTCTTCTAAATCTAATAATTCCTGCCATCTTTTATCAACTTCTTTTTGGAATTCTTCTATCATCCATTCATTACCTGGTTTAAACATATGTTTAAACCTTTTTTGAGGTTTTAAAAATTCTTCAATTGGTAATTTTTTAGCAGGTTTATAGTTTATTTTATATTTTCCATCAATTACTTCATATAATGGCCAATAACATGTATCAACTGCTAATTTATTAATTTGCATTAGCATATCTGTTGGATATCCCCATCCTCTAGGACAAGGGGTCATAACATTTAAGAATGTAGGACCTTCTGTATAAATTGCTTTCTCAGATTTTTCATATAAATCCTTAAAATTCATATAGCCAATTGTTTGAGCAACATAAGGAAGGTGATGACTTACCATTATTTTAGTTAAATCTTTTCTAGATTGCATTTTTCCAGGAATTACTTTTCCGGCAGGTGATGTTGTAGTATCTGCAAATTTAGGTGTAGCAGAAGATCTTTGAATTCCAGTATTCATATATGCTCCATTGTCATAACAAACATAAACCATATCATGACCACGTTCCATAGCTCCAGATAAACTTTGAAGCCCTATGTCATAAGTTCCTCCATCTCCACCAAATGCAATGAATTTTGTAGTATTAGATATTTTTCCTTGCTTTTTTAGTGATTGGTATGCAGCTTCAGTTCCTGATAAAGTTGCAGCTGCACATTCAAAAGCAGTATGGATAAAAGAATCTGTCCAAGCAGTATATGGATAAATAAAAGTAGAAACTTCCATACATCCAGTTGCACCAGCAACTACTGCATGATCTTCAGGTTTTAAAGCTCTCATAATCATTCTAGCAGCTGGAGGAGCACCGCAACCAGCACACATTCTATGTCCGGCAGTAAATCTAGAAGGTTTATTTGCTACGATTTCTTTTACATTGTAAGGCATTATTTTTCACCATCCTTTCTTAATCCAAAATATCTATAAGGATTTTCTACTTTTCCTGATTTACTAATTTCTAGTAAATCTTTATAAACTTTTTCAATATCATCAGCTTTTGTATCTCTACCACCAATACCATAAATATAATTTACAGCAGGTACATGTTTGTTATTTACATACATTGCAGAAGTAACATCTTCAAACAAAGCACCACCAGCAGCATTTAAAGAATCTGATTTATCTAAAACAGCAATAGCTTTTAAATGACTTAAGCTATTAGCAACTTCTTCAGCAGGAAAAGGTCTAAATACACGAATTTTTAATAATCCTGCTTTTATTCCTTGTTTTCTTAATTTATCTACTACAAATTTTGTAGTTCCTGCAGTAGAATTCATACAAACAATAGCAATTTCACTATCTTCTAATTTATATTCTTCAAATAATCCATATTTTCTTCCTGTCATTTTTTCAAAGTCTTTTGCAACATCTAAAATAACTTGTTTTGCGTGTTTCATAGCTTCTGCTTGTTGAGCTTTATGTTCAAATAAATAACTTTGTACATCTAAAGGTCCAACAGCTATAGGCTCTTTTTGATTTAATAAATAATGCTCAGGATGATATTCTCCTACAAATTTTTTTACTTTTTCATCTTCTTCTAATTCAATATTTTCAATTGAATGTGAAGTGATAAATCCATCTTGACATACCATTAAAGGTAGCATAACATCTTTATGTTCAGCAATTCTATGAGCCATTAAAGTATTATCATATGCTTCTTGGTTGTTTTCTGAAAATAGCATAATCCATCCACTATCACGTACTCCCATAGCATCTGAATGGTCATTATGGATATTTAATGGACCTGATATAGCTCTATTTACTAAAGATAAAACAATTGGTAATCTTAAGCTAGAAGCGATGTAAATCATTTCCCACATTAAAGATAAACCGTTTGCAGAAGTAGCTGTCATAGCTCTTGCTCCAGCAGCTTCTGCACCAATACAAGCAGACATAGCACTGTGTTCGCTTTCTACTGCAACAAATTCAGTATCGACAGTTCCATTTGCTACAAATGTTGAAAAGTATTGTGGGATTTCAGTAGATGGAGTAATTGGAAAAGCTGCTACAACGTCTGGATTAATTTGTTTCATAGCAGTTGCAGCTGCTTCATTACCACTTAATCTTTCTCTTATACTCATGTTTTTTTCTTCCTTTCTTATTTATTATTCTTCTTTCATTTCAATTGCACCAAATGGACAAACTTTTGCACATACGCCACATCCTTTGCAATAATCATAATCAAAATCTTCTCTTTTTAAATCAGAATTAACTGGTATAGCATCATCAGGACAAACAGGAAAACATAAACCACATTGTTTACACTTTTCACTTAAAAAGATAGGTTTTACGCTTCTCCAATCACCAGTTTTAAATTCTCTTGCATTTCCTGCAGTGTAGATATCACCACCAGGAGTCATTTTCTCCATAGGAGTATTAGGATTTATATTTGTCATATTTTTTTAACCTCCTTTAAGGCTATTTCTAAAGCTTTCATATTACCATCAATTACCTCAGGTTTTTTAGCAAATTTATGTTTAAAAGAACCTTTCATATCCTCTAGTAAAGCTTCATCAGTCATAACTTTACTTACTTTTACAATAGCTGCTAGCATAGGAGTATTAGGAAAATATCTTCCTAAAGCTTCTTCTGATATTTTTCTAGCATCTATAGTATATATATCACCTTGATATCCTTTTAAATTCTTTTTTAAATATTCTTCAGATTTAGTTGTGTTAATAACTATTGCTCCATTTTCTTTTAGTCCTGCTGTTACATCTACAGATTCTAAAAGAGTATCATCTACTACTACAACATAATCTGGTTCGTAAATATTACTATGAATAGTAATTGGAGTACTACTAATTCGATTGTAGGCTGTAATAGGAGCACCCATTCTTTCAGGACCATATTCAGGAAACCCTTGAATATATTTTCCTGTATTAAAAGCAGCATCAGCAAGTAATAAAGATGCTGTTTTTGCACCTTGACCGCCTCTACCGTGCCATCTTATTTCTATCATGTTATCCATATTGATAAATTGCCTCCTTTTCCTTTATTTTACGTGTTTAGTATATGCCTAAATATGTGCAATGTCAAGAGAAAATAGTCGAATTGAACGATTAGGCTAATAATAAGGTTACAGTTCAGTAAGAAATGATTATGGTGTCCAAGCTTTGGCTCCCACTATAAC
>OIDP01000039.1_pt1 | contig 105548 bp, 102 predicted proteins | sample 1581591 | NCBI WGS metagenome assembly OIDP01 (sample SAMEA3882552, study PRJEB24775) | human gut metagenome | biome: human-associated habitat; feature: intestine environment; material: feces | place: Netherlands | collected 2009/2010 | reverse complement strand
TGTGAAGGAAAGGTGAAAAGGACCCCGGGAGGGGAGTGAAAGAGAACCTGAAACCTTGTGCCTACAAGCACATAGAGCCCGTCAAAGGGTGATATGGTACTTTTTGTAGAACGGTCCGGCGAGCGATTGTACGTTGCGAGCTTAAGGTCTTAAGGACTGGAGGCGTAGCGAGAGCGAGTCTAAACAGGGCGTTTAGTAGCGTGCAATGGGCCCGAAACCGGGTGACCTACCCATGATCAGGCTGAAGTGAAAGTAAAATTTCATGGAGGGCCGAACCGACCTCCGTTGAAAAGGCGGCGGATGAATTGTGGGTAGCGGAGAAATTCCAATCGAACTCGGAGATAGCTGGTTCTCCCCGAAATAGCTTTAGGGCTAGCCTCATGTTAGATATCCGGAGGTAAAGCACTGAATGGCCTAGCGTCCGAGAGGATAGCGAAGCCTATCAAACTAAGAATGCCGGAATATTGATGCATGGGAGTCAGACAGTGTGAGATAAATCTCATTGTCAAAAGGGAAACAGCCCAGATCTACAGCTAAGGTCCCAAATTGTATCTAAGTGGAAAACGATGTGGAAATACGCAGACAACCAGGATGTTGGCTCAGAAGCAGCCACTCATTTAAAGAGTGCGTAATAGCTCACTGGTCGAGCGTCTCTGCGCGGAAAATTTAACGGGGCTAAGATACAAACCGAAGCTTAGGCTGCACTTTTAGTGCGGGGTAGGGGAGCGTTGTGTAAGCGGAGAAACAGTAGCGGAAGCGGCTGTGGAGTTTACAGAAGTGAGAATGCCGGAATGAGTAGCGCGAATGATGTGAGAATCATCATGGCCGGAAACCTCAGGTTTTTGGAGGAAGGTTCGTCCGCTCCAAGTTAGGCGGGAGCTAAGGTGAGGCCGAAAGGCGTAGCCGATGCACAGACGGTAGAGATTCCGTCCCCACCGAAAGATTTAAGCGCAGGGACACTTTTAGAAGGTCGGAGCCAGGTGTTGGTTCTGGTAGAGATCGAGGGAAATTTAGTACCGAAGTCCGGCTGGATAAGAGGCGAGAAAAGCTGCGTGTATATCTAAGGTGCCCGTACCGCAAACCGACACAGGTAGGTAGGAAGAAGATTCTAAGGCCAACGGGAGAAGGGTTGTTAAGGAACTCGGCAAATTGACCCCGTAACTTCGGGAGAAGGGGTGCTCCAGAGATGGAGCCGCAGAGAATCGGCCCAAGCAACTGTTTACCAAAAACACAGGTTTGTGCTAAATCGAAAGATGACGTATACGAGCTGACGCCTGCCCGGTGCTGGAAGGTTAAGAGGAGATGTGCAAGCATTGAATCGAAGCCCCAGTGAACGGCGGCCGTAACTATAACGGTCCTAAGGTAGCGAAATTCCTTGTCAGGTAAGTTCTGACCCGCATGAAAGGCGTAATGATTTGGGCACTGTCTCAACAGCCCGCCCGGCGAAATTGTAGTACCGGTGAAGATGCCGGTTACCCGCGACAAGACGGAAAGACCCCATGGAGCTTTACTGTAGCCTAATATTGGGTTTCGATGTTGCATGCACAGGATAGATGGGACTCTGGGAAACCAGTGCTTTGGCGCTGGCGGAGAGGCCGTTGGGATACCATCCTTGCGATATTGGAATTCTAACCTGCGGCTCTGAATCGAGTCGGGGGACATTGTTAGGTGGGCAGTTTGACTGGGGCGGTCGCCTCCTAAAAAGTAACGGAGGCGTTCAAAGGTTCGCTCAGCTTGAACGGAAATCAAGCAAAAGAGTGCAAACGCAGAAGCGAGCCTAACTGCGAGACTGACGGGTCGAGCAGTAACGAAAGTTGGAGTTAGTGATCCGGTGGTATGTGAGTGGAAATGCCATCGCTCAACGGATAAAAGTTACCCTGGGGATAACAGGCTGATCTCCCCCAAGAGTCCACATCGACGGGGAGGTTTGGCACCTCGATGTCGGCTCATCGCATCCTGGGGCTGAAGTAGGTCCCAAGGGTTGGGCTGTTCGCCCATTAAAGCGGTACGCGAGCTGGGTTCAGAACGTCGTGAGACAGTTCGGTCCCTATCTGTCGTGGGCGCAGGATATTTGATGGGAGCTGTCCCTAGTACGAGAGGACCGGGACGGACGTACCTCTGGCGCACCAGTTGTTCTGCCAAGAGCATAGCTGGGCAACTACGTACGGATCGGATAAACGCTGAAAGCATCTAAGCGTGAAGCCGACCCAAAGATAAGATATCCCACTGTTTCAAACAGGTAAGATCCCTTGAAGACTACAAGGTTGATAGGCACGATGTGTAAGTGGAGTGATCCATTCAGCAAGCGTGTACTAATAGATCGAGGGCTTGACCACAATTCGCTTGAGACTCTCAAGAAAAGTCAACGAGAAGTAGCAGTGATTATTCAGTTTTGAAGGCACGTCCTTCTAAAAACACTGGACAAACGGTAGACCGTATGGTATACTGAACCAGTCATATGGTCGGTGACGATGACGGTGAGGTTCCACCTGTTCCCATTCCGAACACAGAAGTTAAGCTCACTCGTGCCCAAGATAGTTCGCTGGAAACGGCGCGTGAAAATAGGTAGTCGCCGACTTGAACAGAACGCTTCAGGATTTCTCCTGAGGCGTTTTTTTGTTGCACTTTGGAAGGGATTTCGGAACCGGTTCGTTTCGTATCGGTTCTTATTCCAGCGCTGCGGGACAAGAAATCCTGTAAAATATCTTCAAACGCACAAAAAGCGGCCCCGCCGCGTTGGAGTTCCAACGTAAGCGGGGCCGCTGTGTTGTTCTTTGGTGGAGTGGGAAGACTTAGCCCTTGCCGGCGCAGCCGAACAGCTCGATCTTCTCCTTACACTTGTCGATGATGGCCTGAGCGCCGGGAGCCAGCAGCTTGCGGGGGTCGAAGCCCTTGCCCTGCTGATCCTTGCCAGCCTCGATATACTTGCGGGTGGCCTCAGCGAAGACCAGCTGGCACTCGGTGTTGATGTTGATCTTGGAGACGCCGAGGCTGATGGCCTTTGCGATCATCTCGTCGGGGATGCCGGTGCCGCCGTGCAGGACCAGAGGAATGTTATTGGTGGCCTTGTGGATGCGGTCCAGAGCCTCGAAGTCCAGACCCTTCCAGTTGGCCGGGTAGACACCGTGGATGTTGCCGATGCCGGCTGCGAGGAAGTCGATGCCCAGAGCGGTGATCTTTGCACACTCCTCGGGGTCTGCGATCTCGCCGGCACCCACGACGCCGTCCTCCACGCCGCCGATGGAACCGACCTCGGCCTCGATGCTCAGGCCCTTGGAATGTGCCAGAGCGACCAGCTCCTTGGTCTTCTCAACGTTCTCCTCGATGGAGTAGTGGCTGCCATCGAACATGATGGAGGAGAAGCCAGCCTCGACACAGGCCTTGCAGCCCTCATAGGTGCCGTGGTCCAGATGCAGAGCAACGGGAACCGTGATGCCCATGGAATCGACCATGGCGCTGACCATGGCGGCAACGGTCTTGAAGCCGGTCATGTACTTGCCAGCACCCTCGGAGACGCCGAGGATGACGGGGCTCTTCATTTCTTCGCAAGCAGTCAGGACTGCCTTGGTCCACTCCAGATTGTTGATGTTGAACTGAGGCACACCATAGTGGCCATCACGTGCTTTGATCAACATTTCGGTTGCATTTACCAACATTATTCATTACCTCCGCTAATTGAGTACTATTGGGGTGAAAAGTCGTTTGAGAATGCGACTTTGCGTATCCTTTAACGAACCTGTAAGGTTAGTATACCCCAAACAAGTGATAAAATCAATCCGAATTTTCAACACGGATTCACATTCGTCAAAATGATGTTGGAGATTGTAGCAAAATGTGAGAACGGGCTGTTCAAAAAACTGTCATATTTCCGACTTGAAATTTACAAAAAGTACGGCGCGCTTCACACCGCAAAAATCAAAACCGTTGAAAACTCGGTGGAAAGTGTGGAATTCCACCCGAAAAGTAGGCGTGGACACTGGATTTTTGAACATTTTCCACGGACTTTTCAACATGTGGAAAAGATCGATGGGATTTACAAAGTGTATATGGACTCGAATGTGGAAAACTTTTGCCGAAGAAAAAATTACAGAGAAAATGCCCACACTTTGCCCGGACAAAATTCCGGTGCAGAAAAAACCGGGAATTCTATAGCAAAGAACCGCATATTATGGTATACTTCAAGATGAATTCCTGTCGAATTCGCTGAACCATGAAATCCTGAGGATGCGGCCGGTTCCGGGTGCATCTTGTCATAAACGGAAGGAGAACACAATGGACGAACAGAAAATGCCGCGCCGCCCCCGCCGCGACCACGATGGAGAGCAGCCGCAGAAGAGCGAGAGCCTCGTTTACGGTAAAAATCCCGTGACCGAGCTGCTCAAGAGCGGCTCCGGCGTGGACACCGTGCTGCTGGCGGAGGGGATGGCCCCGGCTGTGGCCGCCTACTTTACCGCCATGGCCAAAGAGGCCGGTGCCACCGTCAAGCGGGTGCACCCCAACAAGCTGCGGCTGATGACCGGCACGGAGAGCCATCAGGGCGTGGCGGCGTTCGCCAGCGAGATCGAATACGCCTCGGTGGAAGACCTGCTGGCTGCCGCCAAGGCGAAGGGCGAGCCGCCCTTCCTCGTGCTGAGCGACGGCATCGAGGACCCGCACAATCTGGGCGCGGTGATGCGCTCGGCGCTGCTGTGCGGTGCCCACGGCATCGTCATCCCCAAGCGGGGCGGCGCATCCGTGACCCCCACCGTCATCAAGTCCAGCGCCGGTGCGGCGGAGCGTCTGCCTGTGGCCCGCGTGGCCAACATCGGCGAGACCATCCGCCGCCTCAAGGAGCAGGGCGTCTTCGTGTACTGTGCCGACATGGACGGCGTGCCCCTGCGCAAGAACAATCTCACCGGCCCCATCGCACTGGTGCTGGGCAGCGAGGGCAGCGGCGTTTCGCAGCTGGTGAAGAAGCTCTGCGACGGCGTGGTGCGGCTGGATATGGCCGCACAGGGCACCGGCGTGGACAGCTTCAACGTCTCGGTGGCGGCTGGCATCATCCTGTATGAGATCCAGAGCCAGCGCGCCGGAGAGTAAAACGCGGGCAGAACCGCAATCGATTCGCAGGGAGGGATAAGGCATGCCGAAGAATGACAAACGCATGAACGGCTTTGAGAATACACACCCGGAGGACCTTGCAGCAAAGGAAGAAAAATTCCGTACCTTTTTCAGCACCAGTGTGGCGCAGGTGCCGGACGAGATGAAGCGCCGCGATGACGACCAGAAAAATCCGGATACCGGAAAGCCCGGCATCCTGAGCCGCCTCCTTGGCCGGGCCAAGGAGGAAGCCGCTGCTGAGCCGGCAGAGGAACCCAAGGCTCAGCCGCAGGAGCTGCCGCCGACGGGGGAGATCCGGCTGGGCGGCGAGGAAGAGGCAGCAGAGCCGGAGGCGGATCTGGAATTGGCGGCAGACTTCTTTGCCCCGGAAACGCCCGCACAGACCCCGGCAGCGCCGGAAGCAAGACCCGCTCCGGCCCCCAAGGCCGCCGCGCCCGCTGCCCCGAAGCCGGAGAAGCCCGCCGCACCCAAGCTGGAAAAGAACTATGTGCGCGGCCCGCTGACCCCGCAGGAGCAGAAAGAGCAGAGCGAGATGCAGGAGCTCAAGGCCCTGCTCTTCCCGGAGACGCCGCCCGCCAAGGCTGAAAAGCCGATGGAGGTGAAGAACGCCCCGCAGGAAGTGCTGGGCGTGGAGACGGAGGCGCTGGAGGACGAAGAAAAGGCCGCCCAGCCGCCGCTGCCGAAGATGGTCTTCGCCGAGGACGTGGCGCGGGCCGAAAAGGCCGCAGCCACGGCCCCGGCAGCTCCCAAAGCCGAGCCGGAGGAGCCTACGAAACCCTTCCGCTTTTTCGGCGTGGGCGACGACGAGAACGCCCCTGCCGCCCCCACCCGTGAAACGGCCCCCGGCATCGACGACAGCATGAGCCTCCCGCTGGTCGGGATGGACGATACCGCCCCCATCGAGGTGACTGCAGCAGAAGCCGAGGCGGGAACGGAGGCCAAGCCGGAAACGGCTGCTCCGGCTCCCACAGAAACGCCGGACGCCCCGGCAGAGGCGGCTCCCGAAGAGGAAGCGGTCCCCGAAACGCCCGAACAGGTGGGCGACAAGCTGCATAAAATGGGCGCGGAGCTGACCCTGCGCTGCGTGCTCAGCGGCATTCTGGCCGTGGTGCTGCTCCACTTCGGTCTTGTGGCGGCGGGGCTGCTGGCCCCCATCGCTTCGCTGGATCCGACGGTGGCTCCGGCGGCCTTCTACGCCGCGAACCTCTTGATATTGGCGGCGGCGCTGGCCGTGGCTTACCCCGTCCTGCGGGACGGTCTGAGCGGCCTGAAAAAGGAGAAACGCCCCAGTGCGGACACGATGCCCGCGCTGGCGGCGTGCGGTGCGGCGCTGGAAGCCGTCATCGCGCTGCTCAATGCCCAGAATTATCAGAACTCCCGCTGGACGCTGCTTTCCGGCATCGCGGCGCTGGGGCTGTTCATGGCCCTGCTGGGCAGCCGGGTGATGCTGGCTGCCGTGCAGAACGGCTATGACCTCGCCACCAAGGATCCCGAAGGCTTGCAGGGGGCGCTCCGGGTCAAGGATAAAGACCTGATCCGGGTGCTGGCCCGCAGCCTCGACCAGAAGGACCCGTGGGTCCTGCTCAGCCGCCCCGTCCAGTGGGACGAGGCGCTGGTGGAGCAGAGCTTCGGCGAGCGGGCCAGCGAGCGCCGCGCCCGCAAGACGGCATACATCCTGCTGGGTGTGTCGGTGCTCAGCGGCTTGGTGTTCCTGCTGTTCGGCGGCGGGCTCAACGGCATGGCTGCGGCCATAGCCGCCATGCTCTGCATGGGCGCCCCCCTCTCGTCCACCTTAGTGGCGGGCCTTGCCTCCCTGCGGCTCCAGAAGACCGCTGCCGCCGCCGGTGCTGTGGTGCCCGGCTGGGCGGCCATTGAGGAGCTGGGTGGCGTGGACACTGTGCAGGTGGACGCCGACGAGCTCTTCACCACCGACAGCGTGAGCCTCGAAGACATCCGCATCTTCAAGGGCGGCCGGATCGACCGGGCCATCCTCTACGCGGCCAGCATCCTGAACCAGAGCTGCGAGACCCTGCGCGGGCTGTTCCGCCAGATCATCGAGGACCGGACGGACATCCTCTACCCGGTCAAGGATCTGGAAGTCCACCACGGCCTCGGTTTTGCGGCGTGGTGCGATAACAACCGCATCCTGATCGGCAACCGCGCCTACATGGAGCGGGAGGGCGTCCCGGTGCCCGAAAAGGAATACGAGGACGAGCACTCCAAGAACGGCTCGTTGCAGATCTTGTATCTGGCCGTGTCCGGCAGTCTGCACGCCATGTTCGTGCTGCGGTACACCGGCGGCCGGAACGCCGCCCGCGGGCTGGAAGTGCTCCAGCGGGAGAACATCCGCCTCCTCGTCACCTGCGAGGACCCCAGCCTGACCGCCAAGCACATCACAGAGGCCTACCACCTGCCGGAGGGGATGATCACCCTGCTGGAACAGGATCAGTGCGAAGCGCTGGCGGCCCCTTCCGAGCCGGAGAACGCCGCCCGCTGCTGTATGCTGCACGACAAGGGCTTCGTCAGCCTCATCGGCGGTCTGCGTGCCGCCGAACAGGCTCAGAATGCCGAGACGACGGCCACCACCGTTCAGCTGGTGTCGGTCTGGTTCTCGGTGGCCATTGGCGCCCTGCTGACCTATGCGGGCAGCATCGGCACGCTGTCGGTGGCGGCGGTGCTGATGTATCAGGCTGCATGGAGTGCCCTCAGCCTTGCCGTCTGCGCTCTGAAACAGCATAACTGAAAATGATTCTTAAAATAAATAGGAACTGTTCTTGATTTCGAGCGGGAGTTCTGGTATACTATTCTTAGAAAGAACGCCCCGGCATCTGCCCCGGCGGCGACGCAATACACACATTCTGATAAGGAGAGTATGGATATGGAACTGAAAGGTACCAAGACCGAGAAAAACCTGTGGGAAGCGTTTGCGGGCGAGAGCCAAGCGCGGAACAAGTACACCTTCTTCGCCAGCGTGGCAAAGAAGGAAGGCTACGAGCAGCTGGCCGCAATCTTCGAAGAGACCGCTGCCAACGAAAAGGAGCACGCTAAGATGTGGTTCAAGGCCCTGCACGGCGGCTCTGTGCCCGACACCATGACCTGCCTTGAGATGGCAGCGGGCGGCGAGCACGACGAGTGGACCGAGATGTACCCCCGCATGGCGAAAGAGGCCAAGGAGGAGGGCTTCCCCCAGCTGGCCGCCCTCTTCACCATGGTGGCCCAGATCGAGAAGGAGCACGAAGAGCGCTACCGCGAGCTGGCCGAGAACCTGAAGAACAACAAGGTCTTTGCCCGCGAGGAGCAGCAGGTCTGGCAGTGCCGGAACTGCGGCTATACCTACATCGGCAAGTCTGCTCCCCTCAAGTGCCCCGTCTGCGCACATCCCCAGAGCTATTTTGAGCTGAAGAAGCATAACTACTAAGAGTTTGGAAAAGGTTGTCAAACTCCCCAGTCACGGCTTTGCCGTGCCAGCCCCCCTCTGGGAGGGGGCCTTGGCGTAACGGGAAAGCTGTGAAAGCCCCCCTCAATGAGGGCGGTGTCATCGCATAAGCGGTGACAGAGGGAGTTTGGCAGCCTTTTTGTTGCAATCGGACAAACAGTGTGTCATAATTTGAGCAAAGAATACAGAGAGGAGTGGAGCGGACGGCCTCTACGGCGAGCTGTGGAACGCACAGGCGCAGGATGATACGAAGGAACCGGCGGAAAAGACCGGCGGAAGTTTGCACAAAATTCCCACAAAAAAACTATACGTTCCACCAAAAAGCGGCGCGAATTGTGAACTCTTCGGGCGAACGGCTTGAAAAGAATCGGAATCCTGTGTACAATGAATCGAAAGTGAGCCGAATCATGCGGCAAAACGTACTGAGTTGCGGGATCCTATGAATGCAGCCAAAAAGGAGGGACGTTCGACCCTATGAAGTTTTCTGTTTCCAACGCAGGGCGGGCGCTCTGCGCAGTGGTGCTGGGGGCGATGCTGGCCGCGGCCCCCCTGACGGCCTACGCCGCACCCAGTGCACAGACCGGCTCCACCAAGCTTGCACTGGAAGTGACCGAGATGGAGCTGGAGATCACCGCAGACGACCCGCGCCCCAAGGCGTATCTGTACACCGGCGGGCAGAGCGATTATTATTTCATCGTCTGGATGAGCAGCAACCCCAGCGTCGCCACCGTAGACGGTGACGGCAAGGTGACGGCCCGCAGCGTGGGTACGGCTACCATCACGGCCATCTCCGACCACGGCGAGCGGGCGGCCTGTAAGGTGACGGTCACCCGCAAGGGCGAGGAGGCCGAAGCCCAAAAGCCCGCCCTGAGTGAGACGAGCCTGAACCTTGTGCAGCAGTACAACGAGCTGCATCCGTCCAAGCAGCTGACGCTCCAGAACAGCGACCACTCGTTCATCTATGTCTATCAGTGGCGCAGCAGCGACCCCAACATCGCCTCGGTGGATGATAAGGGCAATGTCACGGCCCAGAACCCCGGCACGGCCACCATCACGGCCTTTGCCTCCAACGGTCAGGCCCTGCGCTGTGCCGTTACCGTTACCTCCGATGTGGGCAAGGTGACGCTGAACAAGACCGACCTGCTGCTCAGGACCGTGGGCAGCAAGGAGGCCCTTGCTGCCACGGTCGCCGTGGAAAGCGGCGGCAGCGTGCCGATCACATGGGTCAGCAGCAATCCGGGCGTCGCCACCGTGGACACCAACGGCGTTGTGACCGCCGTGGCCGACGGCGAGGCGAAGATCACCGCCCTTTCCCCCAGCGGCCGGTTCGCAGTCTGCACGGTGGTGGTCGGCCTTGCGGGCGACAAATACACCACCGAGGAGGACCTTGCGGACGAGCTCAAGCTCCCCGAACCCTACGTGGCGGTAAGGTTGAATAGACTGACATAAAAAAATAGGTGCACCGGCAGGTTCCTGCTCGATGCACCTATTTCATTTTGTGCAGACGAAACCGTTCTGCCAAGGGCTCCCCAGCACGGAAAAATTTTTCACGCCCCCGGCAGGAACAGCATCGTCCCCCGCACGGCCATCAGGGGATGGTACGCGCAGCTGAACAGCCCGGCTGCCGCGGCCAGCACCACCGCGCTCAACAGCAGCAGCGGGACCAGCCGGAAGCGGGAATGCGGGCGGGAGCCTTGTTTGCGCTGCATCAAACGCCCCTCCTTCCAAGCGATGATCTTGCCCCAGTCTATGCCGCGCCGGGGCCGATTGTGCGCGGCGGCGAAGTGTGGTACACTAAAGGGGAACGATACGGAGGAGTTTTTATGCTGACCATTACACTGCTGGGCACGGCGGCCACCATGCCCCTGCCCGACCGGGCCCTGACGGCGGCGGCGGCCGAATGCGGAGGGCACAGTCTGCTCTTTGACTGCGGCGAGGGCACCCAAGCGGCAGCCCGCCGCGCCGGGGTCAACCTGATGAAGCTGGACGCCATCTGCCTGACCCACTACCATGGCGACCACATCTTCGGCTTGCCGGGTCTGCTGCAGACGCTGGGCTGCCAGAACCGGGAAAAGCCGCTGACCCTTTTCGGCCCGGCGGAGGGGATGGCCCCGGTGTGGGCGGCGCTCCACGCGCTGACCGGGCCGCTGTCCTACCCGGTGCGCGTCGCGCCGGTCCTGCCGGAGGCAGACCTCATCCCGCTGGAAACGCTGGCGGCGGGCTGGCCGGCGGGGGCCGTGCTGCGGCCATTCTCCACCAAGCACCGCATCCCCAGCCGGGGCTACCGGCTGGAGCTGCCCCGCGCGGGCCGGTTCGACCCCGCCAAGGCCAAGGCGCTGGGCGTCCCGGTGCCGCAGTGGAAGCTGCTGCAGCGGGGAGAGAGCATCCCACTGGAAAACGGGAAGATCATCGAGCCTTCGCAGGTCCTTGGAGCGCCGCGCAAAGGCCTGAGCGTTGTCTTCTCCGGCGACACCGCCCCCTGCACCGGGCTGGAACAGGCCGCGCAGGGCACCGACCTGCTCCTCTGCGATGCCACCTACCCGGACGACAGCTATCTTGCTCAAGCGAAGCAGTACGGCCACAGCACCTTTTTGCAGGACGCTGGGCTGGCGGCCCGGGCCGGGGCAAAGCGGCTGTGGCTGACCCACTATTCGCCTATCATCACCGACCCGGAGGAGGCCCGCCCGGCTGCAGCAGCCCTCTTCCCGCCTGTGGAGTGCGGTTTTGACGGCAAACAGATCATTTTGCAATACGACGAGGAAACTTCATGAGAGCAGAACCCATTTTCATCCCACTGGACGAGGGCGCGGCATCCCTGCTGGACCGTCTCCATGCAGCGGGCCACGCGGCCTACGCTGTGGGCGGCTGCGTCCGGGACAGTCTGCTGGGCCTTGTCCCCCACGACTGGGACCTGTGCACCAGCGCCACCCCTGCCGAGGTACTGGCCCTCTTCGGGGAGGAGCACTGCATCCCCACCGGCTTGCAGCACGGCACCGTGACCATCAAATCCCACGGAAATTTATACGAGACCACGACGTTCCGCACCGAAGGTGCCTATTCGGATGGCCGCCACCCGGACGCGGTGCACTTTGTGCCGGACGTGAAGGAAGACCTTGCCCGGCGGGATTTTACCATCAATGCCATGGCTTACAGCGCCGAAGAGGGACTCATCGACCCCTTCGGCGGGCGGGCGGACCTTGCGGCGGGCATCGTCCGGGCCGTGGGGGAGCCGGAGCGCCGGTTCGAGGAGGACGCCCTGCGCATCCTGCGGCTCTACCGGTTCGCGGCGCGGTTCGGCTTCGCCCTCGACCCGGCCACCGGGGAGGCGGCCAAGGCGCTGAGCCCCCATCTGGACTGCGTGTCCGCCGAGCGGATCGCCGAGGAATTGAGCCGTTTGCTGGCGGCACCAAAGCCCGGCACCTATCTGGAACCGGCGGTGCTGGCGGTGCTCTTCCCGGAGCTGGAACTGGAAATGCTTCCTGAGATCTGCCGTATCATCGACGCTTTGACGCCGGGCATAGAACACTTTCCCGTCCGGCTGGCGGCGCTTCTCTGCCCGCTGGAAGAAGCCGGTGCGCGGGCCGCATTGAAGCGGCTCAAAGTTTCCAATGCGCTGGCTGAAAACGTTACAGTGCTGGTTCGGGAGTGTCCGAAGCTTCTTCCTCAGACACGGATCGGGCCATTCCATTGCCCGCCCTATTGCCTTCGGCAACAGGGTCCCACCCACCGGACGGTCTTCGGAAAAACTTCGGACACCCCCGCGGAAGAGTCTGTGCAAATTCAGACCAAGCGCCTTTTGGGGCGGTATGACCTGCACACCGTGGAACAAATGGATGCGCTCTGCGGGGCGATCTGCCCGGAAAGGGCGGCGGACTTTGCCGCACAGGCGGCGCTGGCCCGGCAACTGGAAGCCGAAAGCGTCTGCTGCCGGGTGAACCAGCTGGCCGTGAATGGCCGGGACCTGATGGCGGCGGGCGTCGCGCCGGGGCCGGGACTGCGCCGGGTGCTGGAAGGGCTGCTGGAGCAGGTCATCACCGGCCGCCTCCCCAACGAGAAAGCGGCCCTGCTGGCTGCTGCGGCGCAATTTTCTGCGTCTTGACAAGAGAAAGAACGTGCGGTAGTATTATAACTACTGTTTTAGTGTGTTTTAGAGCAAGAGGAACAAAATGACAGAGACAATACAGACAAACCGTCCCGGCGCCCTCATCGCCATGAGCGGCGGCGTGGACAGCTCGGTGGCGGCGTGGCTGATGCAGCAGAAGGGGTGCGACTGCACCGGCATCACCATGCGGCTTACCCGGAACGAGACGCTGGGTCAGTCCGGCTTCCACACCTGCTGCTCGGAAAAGGATATCGAGGACGCCGCCGAGGTGGCCTATGCGATGGATATTCCCTATGAGGTGCTGGATTTCACCGCCGATTTCCGGGAGAAGATCATCGAAAAATTCATCCGGGTCTATGAGGCGGGCGGCACCCCCAACCCCTGCATCGACTGCAACAAGTATATGAAGTTCGACCACCTGCTCCGCTGGGCGAAGGAGCACGGGATGGAGTATGTCGTCACCGGCCACTACGCCCGCGTCGAGCAGGACGAGGCCACTGGCCGCTGGCTGCTGAAAAAAGGCATTGATGAAGGAAAAGATCAGAGCTATGTGCTTTATAATTTGACACAGGAACAACTGGCCCATGTGCGGCTGCCGCTGGGGGCACTCCACAAGACCGAAGTGCGCGCCATCGCGGAGCAGCAGCATTTTATCAACGCCCGCAAGCACGACAGTCAGGATATCTGCTTTGTGCCGGACGGCGACTATGAGAAGTTCATGGAGGATTTCACCGGCAAGCACTACCCGGACGGGGACTTCCTCGATACCGAGGGCCGGAAGGTGGGCACCCACAAGGGCGCGGTGCGGTATACCATCGGCCAACGGAAGGGCCTTGGCCTTGCCATGGGTGCGCCGGTCTACGTCTGCGCCAAGGATATGGAGGCCAACACCGTCACTGTCGGTCCGGAAGAGCTGCTGTTCGACCGCATCGTGTATGCCGACGAGGTGAACTGGATCGCCATCCCGGCGCTGACCGAGCCGCTGCGGGTCACGGCCCGCACCCGGTATCACCAGACCGAGCAGCCCGCCACCGTCTACCCGGCGGGGGAGGACGGCTTCCGGCTGGAATTCGATGAGCCTCAGCGCGCCCCCACTGCGGGACAGGCCGTGGTGCTGTATCAGGGGGATGTCGTCCTTGGCGGCGGCACGATCAAGAGTGTGGAAAAATAAGGAGTGTATTTATGCAGGATCAATATTCCCGCACCCAGCTGCTGCTGGGCAAGGAAGCAATGGAAAAGCTGCACGGCTCCCGTGTGGCAGTGTTTGGCATCGGCGGCGTGGGCGGCTATACCGTGGAGGCGCTGGCCCGCAGCGGTGTGGGTGCGCTGGACCTCATCGACGATGACAAGGTCTGCCTGACCAACCTGAACCGTCAGATCGTGGCCACCCGCAAGACGGTGGGCCAGTACAAGGTGGATGTGGCGGAACAGCGCATCCATGACATCGACCCCAACATCAAGGTCACGACTTACAAAATCTTCTTCACCCCCGAAACGCAGGATCAGTTCGACTTTACCCAGTACGACTATGTGGTGGACGCCATCGACACCGTCACCGGCAAGATCGCCCTTGTGGTCAAGGCCAAGGAGGCGGGCACCCCCATCATCTGCGCCATGGGCGCGGGCAACAAGATGGACCCCACCCGCTTTGAGGTGACGGACATCTACAAGACCTCCGTCTGCCCGCTGGCCAAGGTCATGCGCTCCGAGTGCCGCAAGCGGAAGATCAAGCACCTGAAGGTCGTCTATTCCAAGGAGCCCGCCATGACCCCCATCGAGGATGATTCCATCAGCTGTAAGAACCACTGCATCTGCCCGCCGGGCACCCAGCGCAAGTGCACCATCCGCCGCTCGGTCCCCGGTTCCAACGCCTTTGTGCCCTCCGTCGCCGGCCTCATCATCGGCGGCGAGGTCGTCAAAGATCTGGTGGGATTTGTGCCCCTGAAAGGTTAAGCAGCCAAAAAAGTCCGCGAAAGCGGACTTTTTTTCTGGCTAAAACAAATTTGCAATCTTTTGGCAAATTCCTCTTGCAATTTGCTTCCAAACCGTGTATAATCTCCTTTGCATGAAAACGCAACCTACTTGCAATTTACAAAACTGAAGCACCGCGCTGGTGCAAGGAGACCCCGGTTATGGAACTGTTTTTGGATGTTTTGAGCGAGAGCTTTGTGGATACCGTCAAGATGCTCCCGTTCTTGTTTTTGGCTTACCTGTTCATCGAATATGTGGAGCACCGCCACGGCGAGCGCATCGAAGCTGTGCTGGAGAGCAGCGGCCGGTGGGGTGCCATCCCGGCGGCGCTGCTGGGCTGTGTGCCTCAGTGCGGCTTTTCCGCCATTGCATCGAACTTTTATGCGTCCCGCGTCATCTCGCTGGGCACGCTGATCGCGGTCTTCCTCGCCACCAGCGACGAAGCCGTACCGCTGCTGGTCTCGATGCCCGCCTACTGGGATAAGCTGGTGCTGTTGATGGTCATCAAGGTTCTCTACGCCATCGCGGTGGGCCTTGTGCTGGACTTCGTCCTGCGCGGCGTCCTGCCAAGATCCCTGCGCGGCGGCTATACCGGCAATGCCGACGAGATCGACTGCCACGAGACACACGACGACGAGGAGGGCCACCAGCGCCCCATCTGGCAGGCGGCTCTGCGGCATACGCTGGAGATCTTCGCCTTCATCTTCCTGTTCAGCGTCCTCTTCGGCCTCATCGTCGAGGGCGTGGGCGAGGATGTCTTCGCCGATTTCCTCGGCCAAATGGGCTTCTTCCAGCCGGTCTTCTCCGCGCTGGTAGGCCTCATTCCCAACTGTGCGGCCAGCGTTCTGCTGACCCAGCTCTACGTGGAGGGCGCCCTCCGCTTTTCCAGTCTTGTGGCGGGCCTGTGCACCGGCGCGGGCGTGGGTCTGGCGGTGCTGTGGCGCGCCAACCCCTCGTGGAAGCAGAACCTCTTCATCACCGGCCTGACATGGGCCGCCGGTGCCGCCGTCGGCGTCGGCATCCAGCTCGTTGTGGCGCTGGTTGGCTGACCCCTGAAAATCGTTTGCGAACAGCCGTCCTGAAATTGCTCAGGGCGGCTTTTTGTGGTATACTGGACTATATTACGAGATTTAGGGGAGAATACCATGCAATATCAACTTCTGGCCAGCGATTTCGACAATACGCTTGTGCCGTTCGGGGAACCGAAGCCCCGCCCGGCGGTGGTCAAGGCCGTGAAAAAGCTTCAGGCGGCGGGCGGCAGATTCGTGCTCAGCACCGGGCGCGGCTACTGCGTCGTCCATAAGGAGCAGCTGGGCGGCATCCGGTTCGATTATGCCATCACCTGCAACGGGGCCTGTGTCGTGGACAAAAACGGCACCATCGTGGCCGAGCACCCGCTGACCAACGAGGAAATGTACGCTCTCGTGGATTTCTGCGAGGACTATAACTACCCGCTCCAGTTCAACTACCGGGACGCCTATTACGCCTACTGCGAGTACGACGCCCTGAAAGGTTTTTACGATGCCATGCCGAAAAGCGGCCTGACCTGCCTCGACGGGGAGGATCAGGACCGCCACCTCATCGATATGCCCCATGCGGCCTTCGTGGTCATGCCGCCGCAGGAGCTGGCCCATTTCAACGAGAAGTTCGGCCACCTGAACCTCCACTTCATGCAGGTGGGCGGCGTCGGGAAGGACGGCTGGTGCTGCTACGACGTCGTGCGCGGCGGGATGGATAAGGGCGTGGGCCTTGCCGACCTGTGCGAGAAGATCGGCCTGACGCTGGCCGATGCCGTGGCGGCGGGCGACTCCGCCAACGATGTGGGGATGCTGAAGGCTGCGGGCCTCGGCTGCTGTATGTCCAACGGCACCCCCGACGCCAAGGCCGCAGCCGACCGGGTCATCGGGGATGTGCGGGAGGACGGCCTTGCCGCCCTCATCGAGGAGCTGTGGTTCGACGGCCCCAAGGCGGAACCCTCCGGCCGGGACCTCGGCTCCGCGTGGGGCGAGATGGAAAAGGCGGGCGTGTCCGAATGAGCTTTGCGCCGGTCTACAATGTGCGCAGCCGGCCCTCATCCTTGGAACGTGGCCCAGCCCGAAACGCCGCGAAGCCAGCGCTTTGCCGCAGACGAAAAGGGCAAGGCCGTTAAAACTTGATTTCGAAGCTGTAAATTATTCGTGAAACCCTTGCGTTTTTTCCAAAAGGCTTTATTATGGAACATACAGGGAGTGACCCTCCCGGACAAGGAGTCGAAAGATGAGCAAGATCATTCGCACTTCGAAACCCAGCGTCCTGCCGTGGTATGCGGCGGCGCTGGTGTTTGCGGTGCTCTGCGCGGCGCTTCCAGTCTATAAGCTCTGGGCGCTGCTGGCGGCGCTGGGCGGGGCCTGTGCGGCCTTTGGTGCCGCGAAAAAATTCTGCCCGCCCCGTGTGGTGGAGACGGAAGTGCCCTTCCACACCGGCGTGGACGATGTGGACGCGATGCTGACCGAGATGCAGAAGCAGCTGGATACCCTCCACGCGCTGAACGAGGCTCTGCCGGAGCCGAACCTCTCGGCGGCCATGACTCGGATGGAAAAGGCGGGCCGCTCCATCGTCGAGACGGTGGAAGCCGCCCCCGCCAAGGCCAAGCAGGTGCGCCGGTTCGCGAACTACTACCTGCCCGACGCCGTGAACGTTTTGCAGCAGTACGCAAAGCTCGCCAAGCAGGGCGTCCGGGGAGAAAACGCAGCGGCCATCCGCGCGGAGGTGGAGCACAACGCTTCCTCCATCGCGACGGCGTTCGAAAACCAGCTCGATGCCCTCTATGCGGCGGAGAGCATGGACCTCTCGGCTGACCTGACCGTTTTGCAGAATATGCTCAAGGGCCAAGGCCTATAACGTTTGCAGAAAATTGCGCAAGCCGTTTGGCGGGCGCTGTTGGAATTGGAAAGGACGGAATCTCTCATGGCTGACAACAATACTCTGAACTTTGACCTCGACGCCCCCGCTGTTCCCACCCTGACGCTGGACCCCACCCCCGCCGCTGCGCCGGTGGAGGAAAAGAAGGCGGAGCCCGCCGCCCCCGCAGCGGACATCCAGTTGACTGCGGAAGAACAGGCGATGGTGGATTCCTTTGCGGAAAAGATCGACATCACCAACAGCCAGCAGGTGCTGCAGTACGGCTCCGCGTGCCAGAAGAAGATCGGCGATTTCTCCGAAGCTGCTCTCGCCAAGGTGTCCACCAAGGACCTCGGCGAGGTGGGTGATATGATCACCAACCTCATCGGGGAGCTGAAGAGCTTCGACGCCAACGAGGAGCAGCAGAAGGGCATCCTCGGCTTCTTCAAGAAGAAGGGCGACCAGCTCGACAACCTCAAGACCAAATACAACAAGGCTGAGACCAACGTGGAGAATATCCAGTCCATGCTGGAGGGCCATCAGGTGCAGCTGCTCAAGGATATCGCCATGCTCGACAAGATGTACGAGCTGAACATGGCCTATTTCAAGGAGCTGAGCATGTACATCCTCGCTGGCAAAAAGAAGCTGGCAGAGGTGCGTGCCAACGAGCTGCAGAAGGCCATGGACAAGGCAAAGGCTTCCGGTCTGCCGGAGGACGCACAGGCCGCCCGCGACTTGGCCGACCAGTGCGAGCGCTTTGAAAAGAAGCTCTACGACCTCGAACTGACCCGGAACATCAGCCTCCAGATGGGCCCCCAGATCCGTCTGCTCCAGAACAACAACACCATGATGGCTGAAAAGATCCAGTCCACCATCGTGAACACCATCCCGCTGTGGAAGAACCAGATGGTGCTGGCGCTGGGTCTGGCCCACACCCAGAAGGCGATGCAGGCGGAGCGCGCCGTCACCGATATGACCAACGATCTGCTCAAGAAGAACGCCGACGCCCTCAAGATGGGCACCATCGAGACGGCCAAGGAGTCCCAGCGCGGCGTGGTGGATATCGAGACGCTGCAGCAGACCAATAAGAGCCTGATCGAGACCCTCGACGAGCTGAACAAGATCCAGACCGAGGGCCGCGCAAAGCGGGCCGCCGCCGAGCAGGAGCTGACCCGCATCGAAGACGAGCTCAAGGCAAAGATGATGGAGATCCGGAGCTAAAATGGCAAACGCAGATTTTTCCCAGAATTCGAATCAGACCCCCGGCGGCTTTGACGCGGGCAGCTACCGCGAAGCAAAGGCGGCGCAGACCGCTTCGCCTCGCCTGACCCCCGCCCAGCAGAAGCTGGCCGGGCTGGAACAGGCGCTCCCGGCGGCGCTGCAAAGCCAAGCTGCGGCCATTGCGCTCTGCGTGGTGATCCTGCTGGCGGCGTTCTTCGGCTTCGGCGGGGCAAAGCTCAAGGCTAAGGCCAGCGAAGCCGCCCAGTGGTACACTGCAGGGGTCTCGGCGGACGGCGGCTACAGCCTGAACGATGAGCTGACCACCCGTGCCAACACGGCGGCAAACATCATCACCACCGGCAGCAACACGCTGGGGGCGGACAACGCCGAGGTGCTGGCCGCGCAGGATGCACTGACGGTGTTCCAGAACGATCTCGATGGCGTCAATGCCGGGAAGACCCGGCTCCATGCCCTTTACGAAGACGATGCCGCGCTGGGGGCCGCCATCGACCAGCTCTATGCAAAATTGCAGGAACAGGCCGCCGACCCCATGAAGATGGGGGCGGTGCAGGGCCAGTACGGCCAGTTCAACAGCGCGGCCACCATCATCGGCAACCTGACCTATAACGAACAGGTCAGCGAATATCAGAAGGACACCGGCGGCTTCCCGGCCAGCGTGCTGAAGAGCTTGTTCGGCGTCAAGGAGGTGGAACCCTTCGCATGAAACGAATGAAACGATTTGCTTCCCGGTTTTGCGCCCTGCTGCTGGTGCTGACCGTCAGCGCCGCAGCGCTGGCCCCCGCCGCTTCGGCGGCGAAAGCCCAGCTCCCCGATCTGCCCAGCGACCAGTGCGTCGTGGACGATGCGGGCATTCTGAGCAGCAGCACCACCACGACCATCCAGAACCTGAACACCCAGCTCACCGAGCAGTGTGATGGTGCACAGATCGGCGTATTGACGGTGGATTATACCGGAAGTTTATCTACGGAAGATTACGCTACCGAAGCCTTTAACACATGGGGCCTCGGTAGTTCCAGCAAAAACAACGGTGTGCTGATCCTTCTGGTCATGCAGTCCCAGCAGTACGATGACGGCGACTACTATGTGACGCTGGGCACCGGTTTCCGGAACACGACGCTGGAAAAACAGGCCAGCGCCTTGGCGCAGACCATGGAGGACAGCTTCGCGGCGCAGGATTATGACGCCGCTGTGACCACCTGCGCACAGAACGTGGCAAACACCATCGCCGATGTCTACGGTGTGACCCTCAGCAGCAACACCGGCACGGTCTCCGGCAGCACCGGCCCTCATTCCAACGACGGTTACCACGAAGCCCCTGCGGCGCGGCCCTCTTCCGGGGTCACGATCATCGCCTATCTTATCGTCATTGCGGCGGTGATCTATATTTTCACCCCCTTTGGCCGCCGGTCCGGTTCGGGCTTTGGCGGGCTGTTCGGTTTCGGGCTGGGGTATGGGCTTGGCAGCAGACGCCGCCGTGGCCCCTACGATGACTGGGGCCCCCGCGGCCCCCGCGGACCCCGCCCGCCCCGCGGCGGGCCTCGGCCTCCCCGTGGAGGCGGCTTCGGCGGTATGGGCGGCGGCAGCTCCTTTGGCGGGGGCGGCGGTCGTTCCGGCGGCGGTTCCTTCCATGCGGGCGGTGGACGCAGCATGGGCGGCGGTGGTGGACGCGGACGCTAAAACCACATTATTGGGTAAAAAAATTGGCTGTGCAAAACTGCACAGCCAATTTTTTTGAATCTCTTTTTACTTGGTGCCGTAGATACGGTCGCCCGCGTCGCCCAGACCGGGGACGATGTAGCCGTTCTCGTTCAGGTGGTCGTCCTTGGCGCCCAGATAGATGTCCACATCGGGGTGTGCCTTGTGCAGGGCCTCAATGCCTTCCGGAGCACCGATCAGGCCGATGAACTTGATCCGCTTTGCGCCGTGCTTCTTGATCTGAGAAATGGCGTCGATGGCGCTGCCGCCGGTGGCCAGCATGGGGTCCAGCACCAGAACGTCACGCTCTGCGATATCCTGCGGCAGCTTGCAGAAGTACTCCACGGGCTGCAGGGTCTCCTCGTCGCGGTACAGGCCGATGAAGCCGACCTTTGCGGCGGGCAGCAGGGTCAGCATACCGTCCAGCATACCCATGCCGGCGCGCAGGATGGGAACCAGAGCCAGTTTGCGGCCTGCAAGGACCTTGGTCTTTGCCATGGTGATGGGGGTCTCGATCTCCACCTCTTCCAGAGGCAGGTCACGGGTAGCCTCGTAGCACAGCAGGGTCGCGATCTCGCCAACGAGGTCACGGAACTCCTTGGTGCCGGTCTGCTTGTTGCGCAGCAGGCTGATCTTGTGCTGCAGCAGGGGATGCTCAACGATCATGGGGGTCATAACAACACGCTCCTTTAAAATAGTTGAATAAACCTCTCCGTCATTGCTTCGCAATGCCACCTCCCCTGATAGGGGAGGCTTTGGCAGCCGGGTGAAGCCTCATCTTTATGCCAAGGGCTCCCCTGCTAGGGGAGCTGTCGAGCGCAAGCGAGACTGAGAGGTTGAAATCCTTTTATCGGTTCTCAATGGCCATCAGCTTTGCGATGCGCTTTTCGTGGCGGCCGCCCTCGAAGGGGGTGTTCAGGAACAGATCGACCAACTGGCACGCAAGGCCGGGGCCGACCACGCGGCCGCCCATGCACAGGGCGTTGGCGTCGTTGTGGCGGCGGGTGTACTCGCAGCTGAAGCTGTCGGAGCAGCAGCAGGCACGGATGCCCTTGACCTTGTTGGCGGCCATGCTGATGCCGACGCCGGTGCCGCAGAACAGCAGTGCTTTGTCGCACTGGCCGCTCACAACGGCGTCACAGGCGGGCAGGGCCATATCGGGGTAGTCTACGCTGGCGGTGCTGTGGGTGCCAAAATCGATGTACTCCAGCCCCAGTTCGTCCAGATGGGCCTTAACGGCTTCCTTCAGTTCAAATCCGCCATGGTCGGCGGCCAGTGCAATGGGTTTCGCCATGATGTTTTATTCCTTTCCGTTCTCGGTTTGGTGGTTCTGGGCGGAAGCCTCGGCGGCAAGGCGCTCGGCGCGTTCCCGCTCGGCTTGGCTCAGCCGATGATAATCCGGCAGCAGTGCTTCGGGCAGGACCGCTTCGCCCCGCTCGGCCATCTGTTTGGCTACAAGGGCCACCGCAGCGGCGCGTCCGCCCCGCAGGGCGGGCGGCACGCAGAGCACCCCTGGCACATTGCTGTATTTATTATAGCACAGAGCAGCCCCATCACCAACAAAAAACAGGGGCTTTTTGCAATTTTCTACAAATTCACTCAGGTCGGCTACGGCGCGGGCGTCGTCGTCCATCAGCCGCTGGTGGGTGGCAAGGTCGAAAGCGGCGCTGTACACCTGCGCGCGGCGGGCGTCCAGTGCGCAGAGCACGGTGCCCTCGCCGGTGTGGGCGGCACCCAGCGCTTCCAGAGTCGAGACCGGGGCACAGAGGGTCTCCCGCGGGAAGGCAAGGCCCTTGACCGCTGCCAGCCCGATGCGCAGCCCGGTAAAGCTGCCGGGGCCCGCGTTGACGCCGAACAGGTCGATGTCCTTGCAGCCCAACCCGCAGAGCTTCAGGCAGCCGTCGATGAGCGGCATCAGCGTCTCGCTGTGGGTCATGCCCGCGTCGAGATAGCACTCGTACAGCAGCCGGTCGTCCTGCATCAAGGCCACGCCGACGGTCTTGCCGGCGGTATCTACGGCTAAAATGTTCATAGTTCGACCCCCTCGATGGTGATGCGGCGGGTGGTGTCGTCCAGCCGCTCGATGTTGACATGGATCGGGTCTTCCGGGGCCAGCAGGTCGGCGAAGTTCTCGCTCCACTCGGCTGCTACGATGGCCCCCTGATCCAGATAATCGTAGAACCCCGCCGCGCACAGATCGTTCTCGGTGGAGATGCGGTAGAGGTCGAAGTGGGCCAGCGGGCGGGGGCCGCGGTAATAGTTCACGATGGCGAAGGTGGGGCTGCTGACCGGGTCGGTGCAGCCAAGCCCTTCGGCAAGGCCCTCACAGAATGCGGTTTTGCCCGCGCCGAGGCCGCCGGTAAACGCGATGAGCGCCCCGTCCGGCAGGGCGGCGGCCATCCGCCTGCCCAGCGCGACGGTCTCCTCCCGCGAAGTCGTAATAAATTGAGCCATAAAATGCACTCCTATCTGGAGACTCGATCTGCCCTCTTTGCCAAGGGCTCCCCTGCTAGGGGAGCTGGCGAGCGGAGCGAGACTGAGAGGTTGAAAAAAGAGGATGACAGATCTCTGCCATCCTCTAGTATAATATAAATCCCGCAAAAGTGCAACGCTTACGCGGCCTTCTGCTGCTCGGAGAAGGCCGAAGCGGATTCGTGGACCGTCAGTTGGGCGCTGGCGTCACCCAGCAGCATGGTGTAGGCTGCGGCGGCGTGGGGACGCTGACCGCCCTGCGAGGTGTACCAGACAAGGTCGTTTTCGCCGTAGGTGTCTTTGGCGTGTGCTACGGCCTGTTCAATGGGCTGGCCGAGGATGAGGTGGTTGACCGTATCCCAGAGCATACTGCGGGAGTAGACGGTGTAAACGTTGTTTACATAGCCCACCACGGCCCGTGCGCCGCCCGCCAGCAGGGCATTGGCCATCGAGGGATCAACGGCGTCATCTACGCCGAGGAACTCACAGGTCTCGGAGTAGACGATGGTGTTTTCCAATTGGCCGAAGCGGTAAGTGCTCTTGAAAAACGACGGTGTCACGCAGTACCGCCCGTTGATCTTGATGATCCGGTGGGTCAGCAGGTCGATGCCGTAGTACAGATCTTTCGAGAAGGAGGATTCCTCCGTCAGCAGGATGATGGGGGCCGTGCGCAGCTGCTTGAACAGCCAGCCGGTCATGTAGGGGTAATACGCACCGTGGGCGCTCAGGATGCACAGGTCATACCGGTCCATCCGGCGCAGGTCGGAGACGGTCACGGTGGTGTCGATGCGGGTGTTCAGGCCCATCGCCGTCCAGAACCCCTTCATGTAAGAGTAGTACGGGTAACGGGAGCTGTTCACCGTGTTGTCAAAGGCATAATAGATCATGGCGCTGCCAAGGTTGCCCCGCGGCGCGTTGGACATCTCCTGTAAATCGATGGACGGCAACAGGGAAAGATTCATGGCGGTGTTTTCCTCGTTGAGGTCGTCCACCAGAATGCCGCCCTGCACCCCGCAGGAGTAGGTAAAGCTCACCATCCCGTTTTCCTCGTCCACGAGGATGGAGCGCGCCGAAACAAGCCCCTTCGCCGCCAACTGCTCCAACTGCTCCAGCGCGGCGTCCAGACGCTCGGTGCGGGACATGGCAGTGAAGCCGTCGCTGTCGGTCAAGGCGGCAACGGCATCGTCGGTCTGCTGCATCCGGGCAGCGTCCTCGCTCGTCAGGGCGGCGGCAGAAAGGCCGTCGCCCTGTGCGGCCAGCGCGGCGGTGGGGAAGAGGGTGAGTATCAGAAAACAGACAGCGCAGAGCGCTGAGAGAAAACGATGATATGGTACTTTCATAAGATAAAAGCCCTCCGAAAAACATACCGGACGGTAGGTCTTCTAAGCCCATTTTAGAAGGTCAGGCTCACTTTGTCAAGGCCGCGGGGCAGGATTTTGCAAAGCTGTCACAGCCGCACGAAAAATCTGTGAAAAATGGCCTCCGTCTTGCGCAGAATCACGCATTGCTGTATAATACCCTAAAATGGGGTAGCAGCGGGTGCCCGCAGCTGCCCGGCCAAGCAGGAAAGGAAGGTGCTTTCTTGGAGAGCATTCGGCAATATTTCAGGCGGACGGATAAAATTTATCTTCTGCTGTGTATTTTCAGCAGCGTGATGGCCTGTGTGGCGCTGTCCTCGTGGGCGGCGAAGCAGGGGAACGGCTTTGCCGTGGACGAGATCACCGGCCAGATCACCGGCATCGGCGATTACCGCCGGGCGCTGGTGCAGGGCGTTTCGGCCCTGATCGGCATCGCGGTGGCGCTGCTGCTGTCCAACATTGATTACCGCAGTCTGGTCAAGGTCTGGCCGGTGCATGTGGCCCTGACGTGGGGCCTTGTGCTGCCGACCCTGTTCATCCGCAACGTGTCCATCGGCCCGCTGACCATCGGCTACAACGCAGGCGATACCGATAACTACTCGTGGTATAAGCTGGGTGGCTTTACCTTACAGCCCACGGAGCTGGCCAAGATCAGCTTCATCCTGACCTTCGCGATGCACCTGAACAATGTGCGGGGCCGCATCAACGAGCCGAAGGAGCTGGGCAAGCTGCTGCTCCATCTGGCGGCCCCCATCCTCATCATCCATGTGCAGGGTGATGACGGCACGGCCATCATCTACGCCATCATCGGCTGCAGCATGATGTTTGCGGCGGGGCTGAGCTGGAAGTATATCATCGGGGCGCTGGCGGCGGCAGGGGCGGCTGTGGCTGCGGCCTTCGCCTTTTTCAGCGATAAGATCGGCAAGGGCTACCAATGGTACCGCATCCTCGCCGTGGTGGACCCCGAAAACAAGACCGGCTGGGCTCCCAGCGAGGCCATCTGGAAGAACATCATCTACCAGCAGCAGCGCGGTGAGATCGCGCTGGGCAGCGGCGGCATCTTTGGCAACGGGGTGTTCGGCGGCAGCTACTACAGCGTGCCCAACGCCCACAACGACTTCATCTTCAGCTGGGTCGGCAACGCGGCGGGCTTTGTGGGCTGCTGCGTGGTGCTGGGGGTGCTGTTCGCCATCGTCGTCAGGACGTTCCTGACCGGGGCGCGGAGCGAGGACCTGCTGGGCACCTTCATCTGCGCGGGCATCGGCGGTGCGCTGATGGCCCAGATCGCGGTCAATGTGGGCATGAACCTGCGCGTCCTGCCCGTTATCGGCGTCACGCTGCCTTTCTATTCGGCGGGCGGCAGCTCGGTGATGATGCTGTATATCTGCGTCGGGCTGGTGTTGTCCGTCTATATCCACAACACGAAAAAATTGTTTGGTTAAAAAGAGGAAAAGAGAGTTTATGGAAACAACTGCGGAAATGACCCTGCGGGAAAAGGTGATGAAGTACGCGCAGCAGTACGTGCTCATCATCCTGAGCATCTCCATCATGTCAGTGGGCGTGTACTTCTTCAAATTCCCCAACAACTTCGTCTTCGGCGGCGTCACCGGTACGGCGGCGCTGGTGGCAAAGCTTACCCCCATGTCGGCGTCGGCCTTCTCCTCGGCGGCGAACATCGTGTTGCTGGTGGTGGGCTTCATCTTCTTGGGCAGGGAGTTCGCCATGACCACGGGCTACGCTTCCCTCGTCATGTCGGTGGAGCTGATGGTTTTGGAAAAGATCTGCCCCCTGAGCGGCCCCCTCTCCGATCAGCCCATGCTGGACCTGATTTTCGCCATCGCCCTGCCCGCCATTGCCTCGGCCCTGCTGTTCAATGTGGGTGCTTCCTCCGGCGGCACCGACGTCATCGCCCTCATCGTGGAAAAATACACCCACATCCACAGCATCGCGGCGGCCCTCTTCCTGACCGACCTGTTCATGGTCGTGGCGGCGTGCTTCGTCTTCGACCTGTACACCGCCCTCTACTCCTTCGTAGGTCTGACCGTTAAATCGCTGGTCATCGACGCCGTGCTGGAAAAGATCAAGATGTGCAAGGCCATTCTCATCGTCTGCGATGAAAAGGACCCCATCTGCGATTTCGTCATGCGCAAGCTGGTGCGCGGCGCCACCTACACTCCCTGCTTCGGTGCCTACACCAATAAGCCCCACTACATCATCTACACCACCCTGACCCGCCATGAGGCCGACCTGCTCCAAGATTTCATCCACAAGGAGCACCTGAACGCCTTCATGTCCATGCTGAGCACCACCGAGGTCTTCGGCAAGGGGTTCAACCACGCATAAACCAAAACAGCGGAGGGGAAGAAAATGGTACAGGTAGACCTTATCACGGGCTTTCTGGGCGCCGGAAAGACGACCTTTTTGCGCAAGTACGCGGCATATCTGGTGGCGCAGGGGCACAACGTCTGCATCTTGGAAAACGACTTCGGCGCGGTAAACGTAGACGCCATGCTGGTGCAGGACCTGCTGGGCGAGCGGTGCGAGATCGAGACCATCAGCGGCGGGTGCGACTGCGACACCCACCAGCGCCGGATGCGCACCAAGCTCATCTCCATGGCGATGCGCGGCTTCGACCGGGTTCTGGTGGAACCCAGCGGCATTTTTGACGTGGATGAGTTCTTCGATGTGCTGCGGGACGAGCCGCTGGATCGGTGGTATCGGCTGGGCAATGTCATCGCCATTGTGGATGCACTTCTGCCCGGAACCCTTTCGGCGCAGGCGGACTACATTCTGGCCTCCGAAGCTGCCAACGCGGGCGCGGTGGTCTTCAGCCGCAGCCAACTGGCCGATGCGGCGCAGAGAGAGGCCGCACAGGAGCACCTGAACCGTGCGCTGGCTGCGTGCAAGTGCAGCCGGACGTTCCGGCCCGGCGAACTGCTGACAAAACCGTGGGACGAGTGGGGCAGCGAGGACTTTGCCGCCATCGACCGCTGCGGCTACCGTCAGGCCAGCTGCGAAAAGCTCCACTTCGACGAGCATAGGGCCTTTGGTTCGGCCTACTTTTTGGAGCTGGGCCTCTCGCGCCAGCAGCTCGAACAGAATATCCCGGCCCTCTTCACCGACCCCGCGTGCGGCCATGTGCTGCGGGCGAAAGGCTTCGTGCAGGACGAGAACGGCTGGGTGGAGCTGAACGCCACCGCCGACGGCCTGACGGCAAACGCTATTCCCAAGGGGCAGGAAGTGCTCATCGTGATCGGGGAGGGGCTGGAGAAAGAACGGATTGCGGAGAGATTAAAGGGATAAGGCAATCCCCGTATATTGTTGTATCTTTCCATAAATAGTTTGTCTCCCGCCCAAAGCAGGCGTATAATAGGGGAAAAGAAACGCTAAAGGAGAATCCCCTATGAACGGCACCGCATTGCGCAAACCGACTGCCCGGCGGGTGGTGGGCATGGTGGCGGGCATCGTCATCATCGCCCTTGGCATTGCGCTTTTCAAGCAGTCCCACCTCGGCAACGACTCCATCAGCGCCCTGAACATGCGGCTGGCGGAGCTGCTTGGCATCTCGCTGGGCACCCAGAACCTGTGCACGAACCTCCTGTTTTTCCTGCTGGAATTCTGGTTCGGGCGCAAGTACATCGGCCTTGGCACCTTCGTCAACGGCATCTGCATCGGGTACATCGTCACGGCGTTCTATGACCCCATTCACGCCCGCTTCGGCGACGCGCCGTCGCTGGCGGTGCAGTTGGCGTGGGTCATCGCGGCGGTGCTGGTCACGGCGCTGGGCGCTTCGCTCTACCAGACCGCCGACCTCGGCATCGCGCCCTACGATTACCTTTCCCTCGGTCTGCGGGACTACACACCCTACCCGTACTTCGGGTGCCGCATCTTCACCGATGCGCTCAGCGCCCTGCTGTGCTGGCTGCTGGGTGGCCTTGTGGGCCTTGGCACCTTGATCTGTGCGTTCTGCCTTGGGCCCTTCATCCAGTTCTTCGACCGGACGTTTTCCCAGAAGGTGCTGCAATACAAACCGAACAATTGAGAAACCCCGCGGCGTCAAATCATACGCTGCGGGGTCTTTTTGATTCGGCCTGTATCTGCTGTGGGGCAAGGCCTTTGCTCACCTGCCCGGTCTGCCGCCGGGACGTAAATGCATAAAGTTCATAAAATCTGCTTGAAAATCGGGGTGAAATCGGGTAGGATAAGAGCATTCAGAATGCGAAAGGGGCGTATGCCATGCGGACACTGGGAAACTTTTTCAAACGGCTGCTGTGTTGGCTGCTGGTGCTGCTGCTGGCGGCGCTGGCTGCCGTGGGGGGCGTGCTGGGGCTGCAGGGCTGGCGGCTGTACCGCACCACCCAGCAGGACCTGCCGGCCGCGCAGTTGTATGAGACCATCTCCGCCCGCCCCTCCTTCACCACCTGTGATGCCATCCCGCAGACCTACATCGATGCCGTGATCGCAGTGGAGGACAGCCGCTTCGAGCGCCATCACGGCGTGGACCCGCTGGCCATCGTCCGGGCGCTCTGGACCGACCTGAAAACCAAATCGCTGGCCGAGGGCGGCAGCACGCTGACCCAGCAGCTCGCCAAAAATGTCTACTTCACGCAGGAAAAGCATTTTGCCCGCAAGGCAGCAGAGTTGTTCGCGGCGGTGGACATCGAGAAACACTACGGGAAGCAGCAGATCTTCGAGATGTACGTCAACACGATCTATTTCGGCAGCGGCTATTACGGCATCGCCGAGGCGGCGCAGGGCTACTTCGGCAAAACGCCCGCCGAGCTGACCAGTGCCGAGTGCGTGCTGCTGGCGGGGCTGCCCAATGCGCCATCGGCCTACTCGCCCAATTCCAGCCCCGCGCTGGCCCTCAAGCGGTCGCAGGTGGTGCTGGATCGGATGGTCTCCGCCAAAAAGCTGACGAAGATTCAGGCCATGGAGATGCAGGACGAGATCACCGCCCTGCCGGTGTTGGCACGGAATTAAAAAGAACAAGGCGCCCGCCGGGGCAGTGGAACACCACCGCCCGGCGGGCGCCTTGTTTGTGGATCAAGCGCTTAGGATTCCATGACGAGCTGCTTCGCGCGTGCGGGGTCTGCCCGATAAAGCCCCAGCAGACGACAGGAAGACCCATTGGGGGCATTGATGCCCTGCTCCCAAGCTTCGACCGTCTTGGTGGAAACGCCCATCACGGAAGCAAAGACGACCTGCGTCATGCCAAGACCTTTGCGGATGCTTTTGACTTCACTGGCATCAAAATGCGGGATGGGCTCAACGCTGATCTTGTGAACCCGTGCTTCCTTGCAATTGCCCTCGGTATAGGCGACAGCTTCGTTCAGCCCCTGCAAAATGCTCTCATAGACGTTCATAAAATCAACTCCTTAACGTATGCTCTAACGCTTCGATCAGTTTGTGGATCGTGTTGCGTTCCGCTTTGCTCAGATTTTCTTTTTCGTTTTTGGGATACGCGGTGATCAGGAATACAGTCTCCTGAATGATGAAATCTACATAACAGACCCGTGCACTGCCGCTTTTTCCGCGGTTGTCCAGCGCAAAGCGGAGCTTGCGCAGTCCGCCGGTGCCCTGCATCAAAGCGCCCGCTTCCGGGTTTTGTAAAATCAGATTTTCCAAGCGGCGGAGGTCTTCGTCTGAAAGGCCCATGCTCTTCCAATTTTTATCAAATTCCGGCAGGATGATGAATGTCCGTTGCATGGCAGTACCTCATTGGAACTTTCCTGATTCTAGTATACTCCGATTGAATAGGATATGCAAGAGCTTTCTATTATTCCGGTGCCTTCATGCTTTCCACCATACTGATCTTCTTGATATGGCGGCGCATGAGGCGGCAGACGACGACGGTGAAGAAGAGGGTGAGGGCAACGCTGAAAAGGTAGCTGCGGGGGGCCGCAGCGCGGATGAACATCATCTGGTCCATCTCGACGGTGCGGATGATGAACTGGTGCAGCGGCACGCCCAGCGCAAGGCCCACGAGGGAGCCGATGAGAGCCAGCAGGTCGATCTCGCGGAAGATGTAGCGGTAGACCTCCTTGTCGTAGAAGCCCAGCACCTTGATGGTAGCCAGCTCCTTTTTGCGCTCGCCGAGGTTGACGCTGATGAGGTTGTAGAGCACCACAGCCGCCAGCGCGGCGGCGCAGACGATGACCAGAATGACCACGTAGTTCAGGCAGCCGATGAGGTTGTCGAACATTTCGGTCGTATCCTCTATGAAGCTGACGCTGCCGACGTAGTTGCACGCCAGCAGGTCGGTGCGCAGGGCGTTGCGGGCGTCGGTGTCGGGGCAGCTCGTCTGGGCGTAGAGGGTATTCCACGCGGGCAGGGTGCCGCCGGTCAGGCGTTTGAGCTGGGTCTGGGAGAGGTAAAGCCGGGTGAAGACGTAGTTCTCGGTGATGCCGGTCAGCGTCAGGGTCTGGCGGCTGCCGTCGCTCAGCTCCACTTCAAAGGAATCGCCCACCGCAAGGCCGAGGAGCTCGGCGGTCTTCTCCGTCAGGATGACGCTGCTGTCATCAAAGGAGATGGCCTTGTGCCCCTGCCGGGTGCGGAAGGTGAAGTAATCGGTCATCTGGCTCTCATCCTCGGCGGCAACGAGGCTGATGGTCTGCTGGTCGCCGTCGGCGTTGTAGAGGGTGACGCTCTTGGTGTAGAAGCGGCCGAAGCTGGTGACATCGGCGCTGGCGTCCAGCACGTCGATCACGCCGTTTTCCACAGTGAAGGCCTTCTCGTCGCTGAGCGAGATGGTCAGGTCGCTGTGGTTCAGCTCGGTGGTCTGCTTGGTCAGCATGGGCAGGATGGAGTCCTGAATGCCGAAGCCGATGAGGAGCAGGGCTGTGCAGCCCGCTACGCCCAGCACCGTCATGAAGAAGCGTTTTTTGTACCGGAACAGGTTGCGGGCAGTAGTCTTCTGGGAGAAGCTCATGTGCTTCCACAGCGGAGTGATGTACTCAAGGAAGATCCGCTTGCCCGCCACGGGGGCGCGGGGCAGCAGGAGGGCGGCGGTCTTTTCTTTCAGGCTGGCGCGGCACGACTCCCATGTGGCGATGCCGATGACCGCAGCACTGAGCAGCACGCTGCCCGCCGCCATGCCGGGGTAGAATTGGAGCGAAAAGGTGGGTATCTGGAACATCATGGTCTGGTAAGCCTGCCAGATGATCGTGGGGAAGACGATGAAGCCCACCACCATGCCGAAGATGCTGCCCGAAACGCTGGCCGCGAGGCCGTAGAGCAGATATTTGCCCGCGATCATGGTGTTGGAGTAGCCAAGCGCCTTGAGGGTGCCCATCTGCAGCCGGTTCTCGTCCACCATGCGGGTCATGGTGGTGGAAGCCACCAGCGCCGCCACAAGAAAGAAGAACACCGGGAAGACCCGCGCGATGGCGTCCATCCGGTCGGCGTACTGCTCGAAGCTGGCGAAGCTCATGGTGCTGCCCCGGTCGAGCACATACCATGTGCCGCTCTGGATGTCGCTGATCTGCTCCTCGGCATCGTCGATCTGCTTCTGGCCGTCGGCGAGCTTTTGCTGGGCTTCGGCCTTCTGGGTCTCGTATTGGGTGCGGGAAGCCTCCAACTGCTCTTTACCGGAATCGTATTCGGCCCAGCCGTCATCCAGCTGGGTGCGGGCATCGGCAAGCTGCTGCTGCGCCGCCGCAAAGGCGGAGGTCGCTGCGGCCGTTCCGGTGGAAAGCTGGAGCTGCCCCTGCAGGAGCTGAAGCTTCATCTTCCGCAGGGCGGCTTTCGCCTCGGTGACCAGTTCGGTGTTGGACAGGCTCGGCGAGGAGATGAGTCCCTGCGCATACATCTGCTGCTTTCCGGCGTCGAGCTGCTGCTGATAGCCGTTGAGCTGACCTGAAATGTTGTCGTAGGCAGCCTGTGCCTTGGCGAGGGCGTCCCGCAGTTCGGTGTACTCCTCGTCGGCGGGTTCGGCTTCGTCCAGCGCCTTTTGGGCGTTGTTCAGGGCCGTCTCAGCATAGCCCAGCAGCGGGTCGGCTACCTGTTTCAGGTTGACCAGCAGCTCGATCTGCTGGAGCTGGTCCTCGAATTCCAAGACCTGCTCTTCGCCGCTCAGCACCTCGTCCGCGCCGCTCTGCATCGTGTCGGGCAGGGCGGCTTGCTGCTGGGCAAGCTGTTCCTTACCGGAGGTGTACTCCGCTTCGCCCTGTTCCAGCTGGGCCTTGGCGGAGACGAGCTGCGCTTCGGCGTCGGCCAATTTTTGCTCCGCCTCGGCGAACTGGCGTTCGGCCTCGGCTTTTTGCTGGCTGTAAGTCTGCTTGGCGTCGGCCAGCTTGGCGTTGGCGTCCTTGATAAGGGCTTCCCGGCGGGCGACGCATTGGGCGCCGCTGATGGAGGTCAGCCGGTCGGCCACGGCGTCCACGGCAGCCTGATACTCGTCGGAATAGTTGTCATACTGATCGGCATTTTTGGCCTTGACATAACAGGCTGTGTAATAATCCAGATCCAGACTTCTGTCCGGCACAAAGACGAGGGCATCCAGCACGCCGTCCCCGGCGGTGGAGGTCTCTTGGTTGGCGGAGAAATACTGCGGGTCCTGCACCTGCCCGACTACGGTGTAAGTCGTGCGGGTCAGGCCGTCGGTATCGTCCGGCAGGGTCAGCGTGGTGCCGAGGGGCACTTCTTCGCCGTGGCCCATCACGTGCACGACGCACTCGTCGGCAGCTTCGGGCATCTGGCCGGCCTGTAAGACCAAGCGGTTCATGTTTTCGGCGGTGTCGGCATCGGGGTCAGCGGGGAGCTGCTGTACCCGCAGCACGGCGGGCTCGTCGGTGCCGGACCAGTGCCCCTCGACGTCCAGATACTTTACCGCCTCCACGGCGGTGACGCCGTCGGTGGCCGAAATGGCGGCGATGTCGTCCTCCGACAGGCCGAGGGTGGAAAGGATGCGGAGGTCGAAAACATTCTGCTCCACGTAATATTTCTGCCCCGCGATCCGCATACTGGGTGCAAAGCTGACCAGACCCGTCAGGATCATGACGCCCAGCGCCACGATGCCGAACAGGGAGAGAAAGCGGCTCAGATTGCCTTTGAAATCCCGCAGGATGTTTTTGCGATAACTTTTCTGCATGGCGCTCACCACTCGATTTGTTCCACGGGCACAGGGTGTTCGTTGACCTTGTTGGACAAGATCTGTCCGCTCTTGACCTGAATGATCCGGTCGGCCATGGCGGTCAGGGCCGTGTTGTGGGTGATGACGATGACGGTGCGGCCCGTCTCGCGGCAGGTGCGCTGGAGCAGGGCCAGCACCTGCTTGCCGGTCTTATAGTCCAGCGCGCCGGTGGGCTCGTCGCAGAGCAGAAGCTTCGGATTTTTTGCGAGGGCGCGTGCAATGGAGACGCGCTGCTGCTCGCCGCCGGAGAGCTGGGCCGGGAAGTTGTTCAGCCGTTCGCCGAGGCCCACGCTTTCCAGCGTGGCGGCAGGGTCCAGCGGGTCGCGGCAGATCTCGCTGGCCAGCTCCACGTTTTCCAGCGCGGTCAGGTTCTGCACGAGGTTATAGAACTGGAACACGAAGCCCACATCGTACCGGCGGTAAGTGGTCAGCTCCCGCTCGGTAAAGTGGCTCACGTCCTGCCCGTCCAGCCAGACATGGCCCTCGTCGCAGGTGTCCATGCCGCCTAAAATGTTCAGCAGGGTGGTCTTGCCTGCGCCGGACGGGCCGACGATGATGCAGAACTCGCCCTTGTCTACGTAAAAATTCAGGTGGTCGGCTGCCGCGATGCGGACCGAGCCAGTCTGATAGTATTTGGAAACATTTTCAAACTCAACGAAGTGCTCCATAGCTGCTCTCCTTGCCTTGGATGTCAATTCTATTCCAATTTAACTATACCATAAATTGACACGGGTTGCAGGGGAGCAGGGAACAAATTTGCAAAAACTTAACAATGCCCGGTCGTATCGAGCACGAGATCCGCTTTTTCCTCGATGCTGTATTCCTTGAAATACCCCTCTTCCAGCGGGATCCACCGTGCGGCGAAGCTGGGGTAGCGCTCGCCCTCCCGCGCTTGGAGACGGCGGGTCTGCTCGGCGGGCGAGCAGGTGACGAATACCTTGAGGTCATAGCAGCCGGCGAGGAGGGGATGGTGGCTGTAGCTGCCCTCTACGATAGAAAGCGGCTGGGCCGGAATGCACTGTCCGGGGCGGTAAGCGCCCTCCCGGCAGGAGTAGGCGCTGTAGAAGACCGGCTCCCCGGCGCGGGCGGGGCGGAGCAGCTCCTCCCGCAGCCGGGCAAGGTCCATGTTGGCGCAGGGAGTCTTTTCCCAATCCGGGATGCGCTGGGCGGGCGGCAGATAGTAGTCGTCGGTGTGGAAGACGATGCTTGCCGGGAACTGCTCCGCCAGCTGCCCGGTCAGTGTGGTCTTACCGCTGCCGCAGCGGCCGTCCAGAGCGATGAGAACGGGCTGTTCCGGGTGCGCCGCCAGCAGCGCGGCGATTTTTTGGGTGAGCGTGGAAAAATCAATGGAAGACATGGCTTCTCCTTGTGATGGTTCTTTCGGGTGGATAACTGTACTATAGCATGAAATTTGACGCTTTTCAACGAAATTAAAATTTCCCCTTGACACCACCCCCGAAGCTGTGGTAAGATAATGCCACGTTAGAAATGACTAACCAAAAGACGGAACGAAGCGGCAGAATGACGAGCCGCGTTCTTTTTTGGATTTTTGGTTAGAATATTCTAACTATGAAACTCTGCATCGTCTGCATAGAAAGACCCGATGCGGGCACCCTATCGGAAAGCAAAGCAACGGAGGAAACCGGCCATGGAGCGTAATTTTGAGACGGTAATGATCGAACAATGCTCGCCCGTGTTGGCCGGGCTGAAAGCTGCCGGTCTGTTTCGCTACGAGACGAGCGACTGCAAAGACCTCGCGGAGCGGGTGCGCGGCTGGAACGCGCGGCTGGGTGAGAAGGGCCTCCGGGTCCGGGTGCTGAAGGGCTGCGTCCGCAGCCACTGGTATCTGGTCTATGTGTATCGCGAGAGCCGTCTGCGCGAAGTGCTGGCGGACGCAAATGTTCGTGCGTTTCTGGCACAGGAGGGCTATACCCTCTCGGAAGATGGCGGCTGCGAACCGCTGCTGCGGCAGATGGCGCGGCGGTTGTGCTGCGAAGCAGAGTTTCCGCATGAGATCGGCGTATTTCTGGGCTATCCGCTCCCCGATGTGGTGGGCTTCATCGAAAATCAGGGCCGCAACTTCACCTGCTGCGGCTGCTGGAAGGCCTACGGCGACCGCGATGCCGCCGAGCGCCTGTTTGCCCAATTGAACAAGTGCACCAAAGTGTATCTGCGCCTGTTCCACAGCGGCACGCCGATCTTCCGCCTTGCCGTGGCGGCCTGAATTTGACATTTCCTACCAATACTCTCTTTTTATCCTTGGCGCCCGTCAGAGACACCACGCCCTGACGGGAAGAGATCCTCCTTTTGACACGCGGCCGCCCGACGCAGTTGACCCCTGCATCGGGCGGCTGTGTCGTTGTTGAAAGTAATGAATTCTGAACAAAACAGAGGCAAAAAATCTGTTTGTTCCTACAAACTAACTCTTAATTATGAAAAAATTGTTGACAAAAAAGGTTAGTAAGTATAAACTATTCGTGTTGATAGTCACAACTGACTAACTCGATTTGGAAAACTTGCTTCCAAATGCGTGGGAGAAGAAAGGGTGAATGAAGTATGATGCCTTTGACGATGGCAAAAGCGGGCGAGACCGTTACCATCAAAAAGATCACCGGTAAGGACGAGATCCGTCAGCATCTGGCAGAGCTCGGCTTCGTGGTGGAAAGCGAGGTCACTGTGGTCAACGAAATCGCGGGCAACCTGATCTTACAGGTCAAGGAGAGCCGCATCGCACTGGACAAGACCATGGCGAACCGCATTATGATCGGCTAAACAGCGGAAACGCTGTTTGGGACCTGCTCCGAAACTGGAATGGTCGCTGAAATAAAGACAAGTAGAGGAGGAACTATATGAAGACTTTGAAAGATGTCAAGGTCGGCGAAACATGCACCGTCGCTCGTCTGCATGGCGAGGGCCCTGTCAAGCGCCGTATCATGGACATGGGCATCACCAAGGGTGTTGAGATCTATGTCCGCAAGGTGGCCCCGCTGGGCGACCCCATGGAACTGACCGTGCGCAACTACGAGCTGAGTGTGCGTAAGGCCGACGCTGAAATGATCGAAGTGGTTTGATCCGAATAGAGAGGAAAGGAACACAATGAGCATTAAGATCGCACTGGCCGGCAACCCGAACTGCGGTAAAACCACCCTGTTCAATGCACTGACCGGCTCTAACCAGTACGTCGGCAACTGGCCCGGCGTTACCGTCGAGAAGAAGGAAGGCAAGCTGAAGGGCGGGAAAGACGTCATCATTCAGGACCTGCCCGGTATCTACTCGCTGTCCCCCTACACCTTGGAAGAGGTCGTGGCCCGCAGCTATCTGGTCAACGAGAAGCCCGACGCCATCCTGAACATCATCGATGGCACCAACATCGAGCGTAACCTGTACCTGACCACCCAGCTGATCGAGCTGGGCATCCCCGTTGTCATGGCCGTCAACATGATCGACCTCGTCCGCAAGAACGGCGATAAGATCGACCTGAAGAAGCTGAGCGCAGAGCTGGGCTGTCAGGCAGTTGAGATCAGCGCACTGAAGAACGAGGGCAGCGAAAAGGCTGCTCAGATGGCTGAGGATGCTGCCAAGGCCGGCAAGGCTGTTGAGCTGCCCCACGTCTTCACCGGCAGCGTCGAGCATGCCATCGCTCACATCGAGGAGTCCATTCAGGGCAAGGTCGATGACCGCTTCCTGCGCTGGTATGCCGTCAAGCTGTTCGAGCGTGACGATAAGGTTCAGGATGAGCTGAAGCTCGATAAGGCCCTGCTGGATCACATCGACCAGCACATCAAGGACTGCGAGACTGAGATGGACGATGACGCCGAGAGCATCATCACCAACCAGCGCTACGCTTACATCAATAATGTCGTCTCCAAGGCCGTCAAGAAGAAGGCCCGCGTGGAGCACCTGACCGTTTCCGATAAGATCGACCAGTTCGTGACCAACCGTGTGCTGGCTCTGCCCATCTTCGCACTGGTCATGTTCCTGATGTACTCCCTGTCCATGGGCACTTCCATCGCAGACGGCGGCTGGGCCATCGGTACCTTTGCCACCGACTGGACCAACGATGTCCTGTTCGGTGAGATCGTTCCCAATGCGCTGGGCGGCTTCCTAGAGAGCATCGGCGTGGCGGGCTGGCTGTACGGCCTGATCATGGACGGTATCGTCGCCGGTGTCGGCGCGGTTCTGGGCTTCGTTCCCCAGATGCTCGTCCTGTTCTTCCTGCTGTCCATTCTGGAGGACGTCGGCTACATGTCCCGTGTGGCCTTCATCATGGACCGTATCTTCCGTAAGTTCGGCCTGTCCGGTAAGAGCTTCATCCCCGTTCTGGTGGGCACCGGCTGCGGCGTTCCGGGCGTTATGGCTTCTCGTACCATCGAGAACGAGCGCGACCGCCGTATGACCATCATGACCACCTGCTTCATCCCCTGCGGCGCAAAGATGCCCATCATCGGCCTCATCGCAGGTGCGATGTTCGGCGGTTCTTCTCTGGTGGCTGTCTCTGCTTACTTCATCGGCATGGCTGCCATCATCTGCTCCGGCGTGATCCTGAAGAAGACCAAGCTCTTCGCAGGTGATCCCGCTCCCTTCGTTATGGAGCTGCCCGCATACCATGTGCCCGCTTGGGGCAACGTCTTCCGTGCTACTTGGGAGCGCGGCTGGTCCTTCATCAAGCGCGCAGGCTCCGTCATTCTGGCCGCTACCGTTGTGCTGTGGTTCCTGCAGGGCTTCGGCTTCGAGAACGGTGCCTTCGGTATGGTTGAGGATCAGGACAACTCCGTGCTGGCTATCATCGCTACCAAGGTCGCATGGATCTTTGCACCTCTGGGCTTCGGCAACTGGCGTGCAACTGTCGCTTCCGTCTCCGGCCTGATCGCAAAGGAGAACGTGGTTGGTACCTTCGGTGTTCTGTATCACTTCGGCGGCGAGCTGTCTGAGAACGGCGATGAAATCTGGGCCGCTGTTGCACAGGATTACACCGCTCTGTCCGCATACGCCTTCATGATCTTCAACCTGCTGTGTGCACCTTGCTTCGCTGCAATGGGCGCCATCAAGCGCGAGATGAACAACGGCAGATGGACGGCCATCGCCATCGGCTATATGTGCGCTCTGGCTTACTGTGCAGCTCTGGTGGTTTACCAGCTGGGCGGCATCATCTCCGGTGAGGTCGGCTTCAACTTCTTCACCATCGTCGCAGTGGTCATCCTCGTTGCCTTCATCTATCTGCTGGTCCGTCCCAACAAGTACACCGGCATCAACGAAGTCAAGATCGATACCAAGAAGATCACGGCAAACAAATAAGTTTCTCCAAGTTTGAGAGGAGTGCATTTTTATGATGGAATTTTTGGCAGCAAACTTCAATCTGCCGACCATTATCGTGGCTGCGATCGTGTTCGGCGGGGTAGGCTGGGTCACATGGCACTCCCACAAGCACGGCGGCGGCTGCGGTGGGTGCTCCGGTGATTGCGGGCATTGCAACGGCGGCTGCCACTAAGGAAAAACCGCAGGGCGCGGGTCGAACAAAAAATCGGCCCGCGCCCTTTTTTAGAAAAATGAAAGTTAGCTTTGGATAACATTGCAAAACCTCTCCGTCATCGCTGACGCAGCGAGAGGTTTGATTTCAAGGAGAGTGGTAAGAATGGAACTGACCGCTGCGCATCTGCGGTATCTGCTGGCGATCTATGATGTCTCCCAGACGCATCTGGACATCTGCTCCCGCAGCATTGCCGAAAAGCTGGGGGTGACCAAGCCCTCGGTGGTGCGGATCATGAACCTGCTGATGGAGCGGGGGATGATCGTCAAGGAGCATTATGGCAAGATCTACCTGACCGACCGCGGCATCTTTGTGGCCAAGGAAGTCAAGAAGCAGTTGGAAACGGTGCTGGCAAACTTCCCGCCGGTGAAGATCGAGCTGACCGACGACGAGCGCTGCGCCGCTGCACTGGCGCTGACCTCGGCGCTGCCGGAGCGGGCCTTTACCGGTGAGTATGACCGCCTGTTCGGCTCCGACGACGAGACAAAAACAGAAATGGAGAGCTGAAAATCGAATAAAAAATGCCCTCGACTGCATTCGGTCGAGGGCATTTTTATAGGCTGTGCTCACCCATTCTGGATGGCGCGGACGATCTTCTTAGCGATGTACTTATGGCCGGAAACGGTGGGGTGGCCGTCCAGCTCGGTCTGAGCATAGGGAATGGCGATGTAGTCGATGTCGTAGACTTCGGCCAGCTGCTTCTGGAACTTGTTGAGCTTGCTGAAGTAATTGCTCCAGCTGGGCAGCAGGGGAACGGGGTTGGTGGCACCGATCAGCAGGATCTGGGCGTCCGGGTTCAGGGCGCGGACAGTCTCGACGACGGTGCGGATGTTTGCGCTGCTGACGGGGTAGGCGTTATTGCAGATCTTGCTCATGCCGGAGGTGGCAAGGTTCCAGACGGCATCGACCTCGCTCTTGGTCAGCTTGAGCTTCTTCATGCTGGCGTCAAAAGCGGCCTTGGTCTCCGGGTCCTTGCTGCGCAGGTTGCCGCTCAGCACGATGGAAGCCAGATCCTCACTCTTCCAGTTGGTCGCATTGCCGAAGGCCACGACGGTGGGCACGAAGGCGTCGTTGGAGCCCATCTGGATGGAGATGACATCGGCCTGTTTGATGTACTCGATGATCTCCGGGTAGTTGTACTGGCAGCCGGAGAGCTTGTTCATCTCGCTCATCTTGCCGGTCTGGACCAGCTCCACGAGGTCGGCGCTCATCAGGCCGGGCAGACCGAGGTTGATGGCGTGGTCACGGTCAAGGCCGAGGGTCTTGGCTACCTGACCGACGTAGCAGTTCTCCGGGTAGCCCTTGAAGTTGAAGGAGACATCCACACCCATCAGGTTGTGGGCGTAGGGAACGTTGGTCAGGCCCACGCCGGAGCAGATGCTGTCGCCGAGGGCGACGTACAGAAGCTGCTTGTCTTCTTTGGGCTCCTCAGACTGGGCTGCGGTCTTTTCGTCGGTGGTATCCGTAGTTTCGGCCGTCTCCGTGGTCTCGGCGGTCTTGTCGGACTTGCGGAACAAGGAATTCTCTTCCTCCACGGTCTCTGCGGCGGCGGGCTCCGCCTCGGTCAGGGGCTCTTCTGCAAAGGCAGAAATGCTGAGACCGGCAAAGAGCATCACAGCCGAGAGGGCGAGGCTGATGATTTGTTTCTTCATGATAGGGGTCGGTTCCTTTCTTCTCGTTTGGGGTCTTTTCTGGGGCTTAGTAATCGCGGGAGGTGATCTCCTCTTCGAGCTTGCGGTAGTCGAACTTGCCGACGGGGGTCATGGGCATGGAGTCGATGAACTTGTAGCCCACAGGCTGCACATATTCGGGCAGCTCCTCGGCGCAGAGCTGGCGCAGCTCCTTGATGACCTGACGCTTTTTGACGGAGACAGCGGCCTCCGGGTCCAGCACGATGTAAACAAAGGGCAGACGGCCCTGCACATGATCCTTGTCGGTGCAGCCCACCACCGAACACTGATGCACGGCGGGGTGCTGGCTGATGACGTTTTCGATCATGGAGGGGAAGACCTTGAAGCCGTCGTGGCGGATGATAAGGCGCTTGATGCGGCTGTCGAGGTAGACGAAGCCGTCTTCGTCCATGTAGCCGATATCACCGGTGTGCACCCAGACCCGGCCGTCCTCGTGGGTGCGGAGGATGGCGGCGGTCTCAGCAGGCTTGTTGTAGTAGCACTTCATCATGGTGGGGCCGGAGATGCACAGCTCGCCGCGCTCGCCGATGGGCAGCTCCTTCTCGGTGTCCGGCTCAAAGACGGAGACCAGCGTGTTGACCAGCGGGATGCCGACGCTTCCCAGCTTGTTGTTCTTGCCGGCGGCGCAGGTGGCAGCGGAGGAAACCTCCGTCATGCCGTAGCCCTTGGCCATGGGGTACTCGACGTTGTGGGCCGCGAGGAATTCGTTGACCGTTTTCTCTGCGCCGATGGAAATGGCGTCGCCGCCCGCCGCGTAGTTGCGGATGAAGGAAAGGTCCTTATCCTTCAGCTTGGAGTCTGCGGCCATCTGCTGATAGTGGGCGGGCACACCGAACATGTGCTCCGGCTTGTACTTCCAGATCAGGCTGCCGAGCTTGGCGGGGTCAAGGTTCGGGATGATAACGACGGTCAGGCCCAGAACCAGCGGCAGATGGACGCCGCACGCATAGCCGTAGGCGATGAAGGGGGGCATGATGTTCATCAGGCTCTGCCCCTTCTCGAACAGCCCCTCGTAGGCCGAGAGCTGCATCGCAATGGCGTTGAAGTTGCGGTCGGTGAGCATAACGCCCTTGGGCGAGCCGGTGGTGCCGCCGGTGTGAACGACGACACAGGCGTGCTCTGGGTCATACTCCTCGGAAGAGGTGCTGGCGTTCTTGCCGTTCGCGATGAACTGCTTCCACATCAGCACGTTGGATTTGTAGCGGTTGCGGTCGGGATTGGTGGCCTTGTAGCCGATGGCCAGATGCAGCGGCAGGGAGTCCGCCGGGGAGATCACGATCACCCGCTCCACATGGGTGCGCTTGGCGGCCTGATAGCAGCGCTCATACGTCACATTCAGGCAGAGCAGCAGGTGGGAGTCCACCTCCTCGATGTATTCGTGGATGCCTTCGGCGCTGTAGCGGGGGTCCACCAGATTCAGGGTGGCCCCGATGCGGTCCGCTGCATAGAAAGCGTAAATGACCTCCGGGGTCATCACGCTGACAACGGTGATGATGTCGCCCTTTTTGACGCCCACCGCGCGGAAAGCGGCGGCGGTCTTCTTGACGTTCACGATGAGGTCGGCGTAGGTGAATTTCCGGCCATAGTATTCCATCGCAGACTCGCTCAGGCGATTCTGGTTCTGCCGACGCACATAGTCGAAGGCAGAACATTCCGGCAGGGTCTGGTCGATGAACTTGGGATCATAGTATTTGAGCCACGGGCGTGCCTGTGACGCATAGAGGGGAGTGTTGGTTGTTGTCATAGAACCCTATCCTTTGTCAAAAAATGTACAATGCTTGCCAGTGCTATTGTAGTTGAGCCCCATGCAAAAGTCAAGAAACAAAGGGTGAAGATTGTATAAAAAAATTGAGGGAATCCGATCGGTTCAGACTTCCTTTGACCATTGTTCGGCCTCGGCGGCGCTGCACAGCACGAAGTGGTTGGGGCGAAGCTGACGCCACTGGGGCGCTTCCTTGGAATAATCGTGCATGGCGGGGTCGTAGACCAGCAGCTTTTTCTTCCGCTCCAAGCGGGGATTCGGCATGGGGATGGCGGAGAGCAGACTGCGGGTGTAGGGGTGGATGGCGTGGGTCACCAGCTCCTCGGCGTCGGCCAGCTCCACGATGTCGCCCTTGTGGATGACGGCGATGCGGTCCGAGATGTACCGCATTACGGACAGGTCATGGGCGATGAAGAGGTAGGTGATGCCGCGCTCCTTCTGGAGATGGCGCAGCAGGTTCAGCACCTGCGCGCGGATGGACATATCCAGCGCGGAGATGGGCTCATCCGCGATGATGAATTCCGGCTCCACGATCAGGGCGCGGGCAATGCCGATGCGCTGGCGCTGGCCGCCGGAGAACTCGTGGGGGAAGCGGGAGGCAAATTCGGGCAGCAGACCCACATCCAGCAGCGCCTGACGGACTTTTTCCTCCCGCTGGGCGGCGGTCAGGTCGGGCCGGACGTTCATCAGGCCCTCGCCCACGATGTAGCTGACCTTGGCGCGCTCGTTCAGGGAGGACTGGGGGTCTTGGAAGATCATCTGGATCTCCTTGATGACCTGCTGATCCAGCGTATGCGAAATTTTGCCGTTGATCTTCTGGCCCTTGTACAAGATCTCGCCGCCAGAGGTAGGCAGGATGCGCATGATGGCGCGGCCGATGGTGGTCTTGCCGGAGCCGGACTCGCCTACGAGGCCGAAGGTCTCGCCCTTATAAATATTGAAGTTGGCGCAGTTCACGGCCCGGTAGGCCTTGCGGCCGGAGCCGTAGGTCACTTCGAGGTTCTTGACCTCAAGAAGGATCTCGCGTTCACGTTCCTCTGCCATCTTACATCCCCTCCTCTTTCAGCAGTTTGACCGCCAGCGGCGGCTCGACCTTGGGTGCCCGCGGGTCCAGCAGCCACGTTTTCGCCTTGTGGGTGGGGCTGACGGTGAAGTAGGGCGGGCGCTTGACGAAGTCGATCTTGAGCGCCTGCGGATTGCGGGGCGCAAAGGCGTCGCCATGAATTTCTGTGAACAGGTTCGGCGGGGTGCCTTGGATGTTGAACAGGTCCTCGCCCTTGATGCCCATCTGGGGCATACTGGACAGCAGCGCCCATGTGTAGGGATGGCGGGGGTCATAGTAGATGTCGTCCGAGGTGCCGATCTCCACGATGTCGCCCGCATACATGACGGCCACCCGGTCAGCGATGTCGGCCACGACGCCGAGGTCGTGGGTGATGAGAACGATGGTCAGCTTGTACTTGACCTGCATCTCCTTGAGCAGCTGCAAAATCTGCGCCTGAATGGTCACGTCCAGCGCGGTGGTGGGTTCGTCGCAGATCAAGATCTGCGGGTTGCAGGCCACGGCGATGGCGATGACGACGCGCTGGCGCATACCGCCGGAAAATTCATGGGGGTACTGGCTGAAGCGCACTTCGGGGTCCGCAATGCCCACGTCCCGCAGGTATTCCAGCGTCTTTTCCTTGGCAGCCTTGCCGTGCAGCCCCTGATGCAGCTCCACGGCCTCCATGATCTGATCGCCGATGGTCTTCAGCGGGTTCAGGCTGGTCATGGGGTCCTGCATGATCATGGCGATCTCATGGCCGCGGACGCGGAGCCAGTCCTTTTCCTTTTTCAGGTCGGACAGGCGGATGGGCTTGCCGTCGTCGGCACCGAAGTAGTCGATGGTGCCGGAGGTGATGGAGCCGTTGGCGTCCAACAGGCCCATAAAGCTCTTGGTGAAGACGCTCTTGCCCGAACCGGATTCGCCCACGATGGCGAGGACTTCGCCGTGGTAGATGTCGAGGTCGATGCCCCGGATGGCGTGGAGCACTTTTCCACGCAGATTGAATTGGATGTTCAAACCCTTGACCGAAAGGATCAGTTGATTTTTTTCCATCTTCTGTCCCTCCTTACTGCAGATGGTTCTTCGGGTCAGCGGCGTCGGAGAAGGCGTTGCCGATCAGATAGAACGCGATGGTGACAAAGCTGAGGATGATGGTGGGGTAGAGCAGCTGATACCGCAGCCCGGCCTGCATCATCACCTTGCGGCCGTCGTTGATGAGGTTGCCCAGCGAGGGGATCTCGACGGAAAGGCCGAGGCCGATGTAGGTGATGAACACCTCACTGCCGATGGCGGCGGGGATGGTCAGCGCCATCCGCAGCATGATGACCGAGACGAGATACGGCAGCAGGTTGCGCACCACGATGCGGGAGGTGGGGGTGCCGATGCAGCGGGAAGCAACGTTGTAATCGCGGTCGCGGATGATCAGGATCTGGTTGCGGATGAAGCGGGCCATGGCGATCCAGCCCGTCAGCGACATGCCCAAGATCAGGGTCTGGATGCTGGGGGAAGCCACGTAGGAGATCAGGATCAGGATGATGGTGGAAGGGATGTTGTCACAGATGTTGTACAGCTCGGTGAAGAAGAAGTCGAGCTGGCGGACATAGCCCCACAGCACGCCCACGGTGATGCCCACCACGGCCTCAATGAGGGCCACGAAGAAGGCGATGGTCAAACTGGTGCGGGCACCGGCCCAGATGCGGGCCCAAAGGTCCTGCCCGATGGCGTTGGAACCCCAGATGAAGCCCTGCTCGCCGGGGGCGATGTTGCGGTACTGGATGCCGGTCACGGGGTCCACTTCGCACAGGTTCGGGTCCACCTGACCGGGCAGGTGGGGCTGCAGAAAGGCGAAGGCCACCACGGCCACCAGCGCGATGAGAAGGGCCACGGCCACTTTATTCTTGAAAAAGGCACGGAAGGTGCTGCCCCAGTAGCTGTAACTGGTGCTGGCAGTGGCTTCGGCTTGCTGGCTGCTGAACCCGGCGGGGGTGAAAAGCTCCTCCTCCGGCATGGTTGCCCACGCGGCGGGGCCGTCCTTCTGCAGCTTGTTCAGGTCGTTTTCCAGCACAGCTGCCTTCTGGTCTTTTATATGAAACAGCATTATCGGCCACCTTCTTTCTTGCCAAAGCTGATGCGGGGATCGATGAGCACCATGAGCAGGTCGCCGAGGATCAGGCCGATGATGCCCACACAGGCGTACAGCAGAACGATGCCCTGCACCATGGTGTTGTCGTGCCGCTGGACACAGGTGACCAGCAAGCCGCCCATGCCGGGGATGCTGTACAGGCTCTCGATGTAGATGGAGCCGACGACGGTGTTCAGGAACGCGGAGGGAATGTACTGCACCAGCGGGACCATGGCGTTGCGGAAGACGTGATGCAGCGCGATGTTGTTCTCGCTGACGCCCTTGGCAAGAGCGAGGCGGACGTAGTCCTTGTTGCTCTCGTCCACCATATAGCGGCGCAGCCACATGGCGTAGAAGGCCACGTTGCCAAGGCTCATAGAGCAGATGGGCAGCACCCAGTATTTCCAGTCGGAGGCGTCGAACAACAGGCCCACGCCCAGCGCGGTGGTGCCGTACATCTGGATGTACAGGTAGTACACGGCGGCGGGCACGGCTTGGATGAGCACGATGATGGCCGTACCGATCTTATCCGGCCAGCGGTTCTTGAAGCGGCCCATGAACAGCCCCATGGGGATGCCCACCACAAGGCTCAGCAGCATGGAGAACACACCCATCTGCACCGAGATGGGCAGCTTCTTGGTCAGAATGCTGGTGACGGAGGCGTTCACCTTATAAATATGGCTCACGCCGAGGTCGCCGTGGAGGGCATTCCACCAGAACCGCCCAATCTGCACCGGCAGCGGGTCCAGCAGACCCATGGACTGCAATCCGGCTTGGATCTGCGCCTCGGTCATTTTTTCGTAGTTTGCAAAGTAGCCTTCCACGGGCATCAGCCGCAGCAAGCAAAACACGAGCGTCACAATGATGAACAGGGTCAAGATCGAGCGCCCGATGCGTTTGGCCAGATATTTGAACATATCTGTGCGCACCCCTCTTTCGTTTTTAGCGTTTCCGTCTGCGTCCCAAAACGCACAGCGGATAGGAATAGAATACATCAAAAAAACACTTTTGGAAAGTGATTTGGAGGGATTTTGAAAAAACTTTTTGCAGCGGAGGCCTTTTCGGGCCGTTTCGGGAAAGAAAATAAAACACCGCGCCCCGAAAACAGGGTGCGGTGAAAGAAGTGCAAGGTCTGATTTTAGGCGGCCAGCGCTGTTTTGATGGCGGAAAGGACGGCGTCGCTGTTCTCGCAGCAGACGAGAACCACTTCGCCGGAGGGGACCACTTCGACCTTGGCGGCTTTGGCGATGGCGTACTGGTCTTCCAGATAGTGCTCCATGGAGCTCTGCTCGCTGGTCACGAAATCCAGAAGGGCCTGTTTCACGGCTTCCTGCCTGCCCTCGGCGGGCTTGACGATGGCGAGGGCGTAGCTTTGCACCATCATGCCGGAAACGGAGGCGGAAAAGTCGGTGTAATCCCCCTCCTCCAGATTCAGCAGGGGAAGCAGCATGTTCCGGATCTCTTCATCCAGTTGGTCGGCGTCTTCGTAGCTTTCGCTGTAGCCGTACTGGGCGGTGAACTTGCCCTCCTTGCCGGGGGAGAAGATCATATAATACTCGTTGTCCTCATCCGGGCGGGCGTCGTGGAGGATCTGGGTGTAGTCCTTGGGGGCGGCGTCGGTCTTACCGGAGCTGCCGCAGCCCGCCAGCGCGAGCAGGGTCAGTGCGGCCAGCAGGGCGGCGAGGAGGCGTTTGAACGGAAGCTTCATATCGTATTCCTTTCGTCGTGAAAAAGTGCGGGGCAAGCCGCCCGTGCTCTTAGTATGGCACAGCACCCGGCTGCCTATGCAGCGGCGGCTTGTATCAGGAATACGAACCACCGGGGCGAAAGATTGCGTTCTGCCCGGCGGCAGAGAAAAATTTCCGGAAACGGCTCAGAGCATCATGGCTTCGAGGTCGCCGTGGTTGACGGGGGTGGAAAGGATGATCTGGGTGGAGGTGGTGCCGAGCTTCTGGAACTGGAGGATCAGGTGCTCCAGCTGGGGCATGCTGCCGCAGCTCACCTTAATAAGGAAGGTGTAGGCGCCGGTGACATGGTAGCACTGCAGCACTTCTTTGCTGTTCTGCATCAGCTCCACCAGCTCGTCGCGGTGGCTGGGGGTGACGGAAAGGCTGATGAGGGCGTCCACGTACACGCGGTCGGCCGGGCGGTTGAGCACCACGGTGTAGCCGCTGATGATGCCGTCGGTCTCAAGCTTGTGGATGCGGCTGGAAACGGCGGGGCTGGTCAGCGCCACCTGCTCGGCGATCTCCTTGACCGGCATCCGGGCATTTTTGGCAAGGAGGGAAAGGATCTTGCGGTCTAAATCGTCCATGAGGAAGGTCTCCTTTTAAAATATGTTGGAATCCATAAAAATTTTTGAAAGTAAAGTTTTATTGTTGTAAAAATCGTACAAACATCGAAAAAGCTTGGAAAAAATCTGGCTGTGTTAATTATATAAAGTTTTGAGCAAAATGTAAAGTGTGAATTTAAAGCAAACTGCAAAAAATTTGTTTGACAAGAAAAGAAAAATGGGTATAATACATCTTGCAGGGCTCGAACAGCCCACTTGCTGTGCCCCGCATCTGAATATGAGATTCCCAACTTTATATACTTTCCCACCCCTCTATACACAAAAACCCGCTGCCAGGCGGGTTTTTGTGTTTGTGGGGATTTTTTATTGTGGGAAAGCATGCCTGAAAAGAAAATAGCCACTTTCCGTGGGGATAGCTACGAAAAGTGGTTTTGTGAAAGGAAACCTTATTTGCGGGGAGTGAAATGGGGCATCGGCAGCCCAAGCACCAGTGCGATGCCGACGGCCAGCGCGACGGCGATCTTAAACGTGGAGATGCCGTTGGCAAGGGCCAGTTCGTTACTGCCCTGAATGAAATGGTAGGCGGTGTAGTAGATGCCGGCACCGGGCACGAGGGGGAAGATACCGGTCAGCAGGAAGATGGTGACCGGGGTTTTGAGGGCCACGGCGAAGATGCGGGCCAGCAGGGTCAGCGGGATGACGGCCAGTAGGGAAGCGGCAAAGGCTTCCAGCCCGAACAGGATGGCGGTCTCGTAGACGAACCAGCCCACCGCGCCCACGAGCCCGCAGTAGGGCAGGGTGCGTTTGGGGCACGCGAAGAGGATGGCAAAGCTCAGGGTGCCTGCCCCGGCGATGAAAAACTGCGCGACCAACTGGCCGATCTGCTCACTGGTCAAAAGAAGCTGTGTCATGCAAGCACCACCCCCGTCAGCATAGAATACGCCCCCAGCACAAGGCCGGTGCCGATGGCGATACTGGCCGCGATGAGGAGGGCGTCGATCATCCGAATGGTGCCGGAGAGATAATCGCCCTGCACGAAGTCCCGGATGCCCATGGTAAAGGCGATGCCGGGGGTCAGGATCATCAGGGTGCCGATGATGGCGTGGCTGGCCTCGGTGCGGAGCAGATGGCAGCTGAGGATGCAGATGAGGGTAATGAGGGAGGCGGTGGAGATGGTCTTGAACCCGCCGCCCACGCCGTGCCGCCCGCAGAACAGCAGGTAGGCGCTGGCTGCAAGACCGGCCACTGCCGCCGCCAGCGCGGACCGCAGCGTGCCACCGAAGATGAGCGCGAAGCAGAACGCGCCCGAAGGCCCGGCGGCCAGTTGGACCCGATCCTTCGGGAAGGGGATGCCCTTGGCCTGAACAAGGCGGCTCTCCGCCTCGTCGATGGTGACGCCGCCCGCCGCGATCTGGCGGGAGAGCTGGTTCACCGCAGCCACCCGGCCCAGATGGGTCGTGCGGGTGGGCACATTGCGCACCTCGCTGATCTCCGCCGTGCCCGCGCTGGCGAAGATGCCGTTGGTCAATACATATACGTGAAACTCCCGCAGATGGAAGCTGCGGGCCATGATCTCCATGGTCTGCTGGACGCGGAAGACCTCCGCACCGTTTTCCAGCAGCGTCTGCCCTGCCGCCATGATAAAATCCATGATGCGCTGGCGCTGCTGCTCGTCGGGATACAATTCCCTGCCGTTCATTCGTTCGCTCCTTGCTGTGCTGATAAGGCAAAATATCTCTTATAAAATAGCATATTGCAGGCGATTTGTCCAACCGAAAAATTTCCGCCTCCCCTGCAGGAGGCGGCGGCATCCCGCCAGCGAGGACGGAGAGGCTGCAGGAAGGAACGCAAAATCAATTTCCTACCAAAAAACTTCGTTGAAGGGGTTGACAAATCTCGTCGGGAGGGGTAGAATACAACCAATATCACAAAAATGGCTGTGAAGAGAAGAGTAGGTTTTCGCATTGATCCTTCCAGAGAGCCCGGCCGGTGGAAAAGGGCAGGAAACAGGGAACTGAAAATGGTCTCGGAGCCGCGGGGGCGAAGCGCAAGAGTGCTAAGCCCGCGACGGGAGCGCCCGTTACAGCGTCCGGCTGTAAGCAGTGGAGGGAGAAAGCCGCTGCCGCAGCTTCGAGGCCGAGCCCGTGAGGGCACGGTAAACCAAGGTGGTACCACGGAAGTTTTGTCACGCTTTCGTCCTTGTGGGCTGTTGCCCGCCGAGGACGGAAGCGTTTTTCTTTGCTTCCGGCTGCATGAGGCGCAGAAAAATGTGCTGCGCGGTGCAAAAACAATTGTTTGAAAACAGATCAAGAGAGGGAAAACATTATGTCTAAGATTTCGCGTCGTGATTTTCTGAAGGTAACTGGCGTGGCTGCTGCAGCCGCAACCCTGACCGCTTGCGGTGGTTCTTCTTCCTCCACTGCCAGCAGCGCTGCTTCTGCCGCTTCCTCTGCCGCTTCCTCTGAAGTGGTGAAGAAGCTGGACAAGATCAGCATCGCCGTCCCCAACGACACCACCAACGAGGCCCGCGCCCTGACCCTGCTGGAGAAGAACGGTTTCTTCAAGCTGAAGGCTGACGCTGGCATCACCGCCACCAAGAACGACATCGAGGAGAACCCGTTCAACGTCAGCATCGACGAGGTCGAGGCTGCGCAGGTGCCCAACGTCCTGCAGGATGAGGACTACGCCGTCATCAACTCCAACTACGCCATCTCTGCCGGTCTGGACCCCATGACCGATGCACTGGCTATGGAGGACGGCTCTTCCGCTTACGTCAACGTTCTGGTCTGCAAGGAGGGCAACGAGGAGGAGCCGAAGATCAAGGCACTGGTCGCTGCTCTGGAGAGCCAGCAGGTCAAGGACTTCATGACCGAAAACTACGGCGGCGCTGTGGTCTCTGTTGTGGAGAACCCCACCGACGGCTACGATTCCAGCATTGACTACGACGCTTTGAACGGCGAGACCGTCAGCTGCGCTGCTACCCCCGCACCCCACTGCGAGATCCTTGAGGTCTGCAAGGAGATCCTCGCAGCCAAGGGCATCACGCTGGACATTCAGGAGTACGACGACTATGTGATCCCCAACACCGTGGTCGAGGATGGTCAGGTCGATACCAACTACTTCCAGCATCAGCCCTATCTGGACGACTTCAACGCCGAGAAGGGCACCCATCTGGTAACGGTGGCCGGCATCCACGTGGAGCCCATGGGCATCTACGGCGGCAAGCAGAGCGACCTGTCCCCTATTGAGGGCTAAAAAGGAGCAATTTCTGTGATCGAGATCAAACATCTTTCCAAGACCTTCCAGATGAAGGATGGCGCGGTCAACGCGCTGAGTGACATCAATCTGACCATTCCGGATGGTTCCATCTATGGCATCATCGGTATGTCCGGTGCGGGCAAATCCACGCTGGTGCGCTGCATCAATCTGTTGGAGCGCCCCACCGAGGGCAGCGTCGTCATCGACGGCGTGGAGATGGAGAAGCTTTCTCCCGCCGAGCTGCGTGCCCGCCGCCGGGAAATCACCATGATCTTCCAGCAGTTCAACCTGCTGATGCAGCGCAGCTGCCTGAAGAACATCTGTTTCCCCATGGAGCTGGCCGGGGTGAAAAAGGACAAGGCTGAAAAGCGCGCCCGCGAGCTGCTGGAGATGGTGGGGCTGCCCGATAAGGCCAACGCCTACCCGGCCCAGCTTTCCGGCGGCCAGAAGCAGCGCATCGCCATTGCCCGCGCACTGGCGACCGACCCCAAAGTTCTGCTCTGTGACGAGGCCACCAGCGCACTGGACCCCAACACCACCCACTCCATCCTGACCCTGATCAAGGACATCAACCGGAAGCTGGGCATCACGGTGGTGGTCATCACCCATCAGATGAGCGTTGTGGAAGAGATCTGCGATCACGTTGCGATTCTGGACGGCGGCGTTGTGGTGGAAGTGGGCGAGGTGAAGGAGATCTTCTCGAACCCCAAGACCGCTGCGGCCAAGCGTCTGGTGGCACCCAACGGCGGCAGCGCCGCACGGGATCTGTCGAGCTTTGCGCCCGACGACCATGTGGTGCGCGTGACCTTCAACGGTTCGTCCGCCGCAAAGCCGCTGGTGGCGAGCCTCGCCGCCGAGACCGGCATTCTGGTCAGCGTACTGAGCGCTGACACCCGTGACTTGAGCGGCCAGTGCTACGGCAGCATGCTGCTCAAGCTGCCCAAAGACATCGAACAGGCAAAACAGGCGGCCGCCTATATGCGCGGCCAGCCCGGCGTGACCGTAGAGGAGGTGACCGGCGAATGAGCTTTGCAGATTATGGCTTTGCCGTGTGGGAGACGTTCTATGTGACCGTCCTCGCCACTGCGTTCTCGCTGGTCATCGGCTTGCCGCTGGGCGTGCTGCTGGTGGCCGGGGATAAGGACGGCGTCCTGCCCCTGCCCGGCTGGCTGATGCACCTGCTGAATATCGTCATCAACATCCTGCGCAGCGTTCCGTTCCTGATTTTGATGATCTGCGTCTTCCCACTTTCCCGCGCCATCGTGGGCACGACGGTGGGCACCAAGGCCACCATCGTGCCGCTGGTGGTCGCCGCTTTCCCGTTTGTGGCACGCCTCGTGGAAACGAGCCTCCGTGAACTGGACGAAGGTGTGGTGGAAGCCGCACAGAGCATGGGCGCGACCCCGTTCCAGATCATCACCAAGGTCATGATCCCGGAGTGTCTGCCGGGCCTGATCTCCAGCATGACCACGGCCCTGACCACGATCCTTGGCTACTCGGCCATGTCCGGTGCCATCGGCGGCGGCGGTCTGGGCAAGGTGGCCATCTCCTATGGCTACTACCGCTACCAGACCAACATCATGATCGTCTGCGTCGTGCTGCTGATCCTGCTGGTGCAGGCGTTCCAGTCCGTCGGTACGTTCTGGGCCAACCAGAGCGATAAGCGGCTGAGAAAGTAACCAGACTTGCCCTTCGTACAACCTCTCAGTCTCGCTGGCGCTCGACAGCTCCCCTAGTAGGGGAGCCTCTGGCGAAACCATAAACTTTGCATGGACTGCCAAGGCCTCCCCTACAAGGGGAGGTGGCAATGCGGAGCATTGACGGAGAGGTTGTATGGAGTAGAACCTACCGGGCAGGGAAGTTCCAATTTAACGTTTCGATTCCCCGCCGGAGGCAGCTGCTCTCCTGCGGGGAATTGTGCTATTTAGACAAACCCAGTAAAGGAGTATGTAGTATGAATCGCGATACCATCTGCGTGCAGGGCGGTTACACCCCCGGCAACGGCGAACCCCGCCAGATCCCCATCATCCAGTCCACCACCTTCAAGTATGCCACCAGTGAGGACATGGGCAAGCTGTTCGATCTGGAAGCCGACGGCTATTTCTATTCCCGCCTGCAGAATCCCACCTGCGATCTCGTGGCGAAAAAGATCTGCGAGCTGGAAGACGGCACCGCCGCCATGCTGACGTCCAGCGGTCAGGCTGCCAACTTCTTCGCGCTGTTCAACATCTGCGAAGCCGGGGATCATATCGTTGCGTCCAGCACCATTTACGGCGGCACCTTCAACCTCATCTCCGTCACCATGAAGAAGATGGGCATCGAGGCCACCTTCGTGGACCCGCTGTGCACCGAGGAGGAGCTGAACGCCGCCTTCCGCCCCAACACCAAGGTCGTCTTCGGCGAGACCATTGCAAACCCGGCCCTGACCGTGCTGGACATTGAGAAGTTCGCCAAGGCTGCCCATGCCCACGGCGTGCCCCTCATTGTGGATAATACCTTCCCCACGCCGGTGAACTGCCGCCCCTTTGCGTGGGGCGCGGATATCGTGACCCACTCCACCACCAAGTACATGGACGGCCACGGTGCGGTGCTGGGCGGTGCCATCGTGGACAGCGGCAAATTCGACTGGATGGCCCACGCCGAGAAGTTCCCCGGCCTGTGCACCCCGGACGACAGCTATCACGGCATCACCTACGCCGAGCGCTTCGGCAAGGAAGGCGCCTTCATCACCAAGGCTACCGCCCAGCTCATGCGGGACTTCGGCTCCATGCAGTCCCCCATGAACGCCTATATGCTGAATCTCGGTCTGGAGAGCCTCCACGTCCGGATGCAGCGCCACTGTGAGAACGGCATGGCAGTGGCCCAGTTCCTCGAAGCTCACCCCAAGGTGGCTTACGTCAACTACTGCGGCCTTGCATCCAGCCCCTATCATGCGCTGGCCGAAAAGTATCTGCCGAAGGGTAGCTGCGGCGTGGTCAGCTTTGGTCTGGCCGGGGGCCGCGAAGCCGCCAGCACCTTTATGAAAAACCTGAAGCTTGCCGCCATCGAGACCCATGTGGCCGATGCCCGCACCTGCTGCCTGAACCCGGCGTCCAGCACGCACCGCCAGATGAACGATGAGCAACTGAAGGCCGCCGGTGTGCCCGCCGAGCTGGTTCGGATGAGCTGCGGCCTCGAAAGCAGTGAGGACCTGATCGCTGATATCGCACAGGCTCTTGATAAAATCTGACCCTGAAGGAGAAGAACCGCTATGCCCCTGATCATCCCTAAAACGCTTCCCGCCTACGATGCGCTGTATGAGGAAAACGTCTTCGTCATGCACCGGGAACGGGCGGCTTCCCAGCACATCCGCCCGCTGGAAATCCTCATCCTGAACCTGATGCCGACCAAGATCGCCACCGAGACGCAGATCGCCCGCTTGCTGGCGAACACGCCGCTGCAGGTCCATATGACCCTGCTGCAGACGGTCAGCCACGAGGCAACTCACGTTTCGGCGGCGCATCTGGACGCCTTTTACAAGACCTTCGACGAGGTGAAGAACGACCGCTACGACGGGATGATCATCACCGGCGCTCCGGTGGAGACGATGGACTTTGAGCAGGTGGATTACTGGCCGGAGCTGTGCGAGATCATGGACTTCAGCGAGACGAATGTCTACTCCACCCTCCATGTCTGCTGGGGTGCACAGGCGGGGCTGTATTACCACTACGGCATCCGCAAGGAGATCTTGCCACAGAAGATGTTCGGCATCTTCGAGCACCGGGTCACCCGGCCCTCGAACCCGCTGGTGCGCGGCTTTGACGAGGTGTTCTACGCCCCCCACAGCCGCCACACCGGCATCTCCCGCGCGGACGTGGACGGCTGCAAGGCCCTGCGAATCCTTGCCGAGAGCGACGAGGCCGGGCCTTTCCTGATGAGCACCGAGAACGGGCGGCAGATCTTCGTTACCGGCCACCCGGAGTACGATAAGTATACGCTGGATGCCGAGTATAAGCGGGATGTGGCCAAGGGGCTGCCCATTGCCATCCCCAAGAACTACTACCCCAACGATGACCCGGAGCAGCCGCCGCTCTTCCGCTGGCGGGCCCATGCACATTTGTTGTATGAGAACTGGCTGAACTATTACGTCTACCAGAATACCCCCTATGACCTTGGTGCCATCGAGCGGGTGAAGCACGAAACCAGATAATATGTCAGAAAAGGGCTGCCGCGCGGCGACGGCCCATTTTTAGGAGGAAGCAGCATGGGAATTGCAGGAAACAAGTGGGGGTTCACGGTGGGGCGGCTGCCCCACGGCCCCTTGGATAAGATCAGCGATGTGCCGGGGGTGACGGTGGGCCACTGCACGCTGGCGGAGGGAAACATCCAGACCGGCGTGACGGCTCTGCTGCCCCATCAGGGGGATGTCTTCCACGACAAACTCTTGGCGGCAAGCTATGTTATCAACGGCTTCGGCAAGACCACCGGCCTTGTCCAGATCGATGAACTGGGCACGCTGGAAACGCCGATTTTGTTCACCAATACGTTGAGTGTTGGCACCGTGGAGACGGCGCTGGTGAAGTACATGCTGGCCCGCAACCCCGACATCTGCGAGACCACCGGCAGCGTGAACCCGGTGGTCTGCGAGTGCAACGACAGCGGCCTGAACGACATCCGGGGTCTTCACGTCACCGAAGAACACGTTTTCGCTGCACTGGCCGACTGCAAGGCTGATTTTGCCGAGGGTGCCGTCGGGGCCGGGCGGGGAATGCGCTGCCACGGCCTGAAAGGCGGCATCGGGTCGGCCTCCCGGCAGCTGGAACTGGACGGGAAACGGTACACCATCGGTGCCCTCGTTCTCTCGAACCACGCCGTCTTCGACGACCTCATCGTGGCAGGGACTCCGATCCACGACCTGCTGGACAAATCGATCCCACCCCATGAGGACAAAGGCTCCATCATCACGGTGCTGGCGACGGATATCCCGCTCAGTGAGCGTCAGCTGCGGCGGCTCTGCCGCAGGGCGCTGGTGGGCCTGTCCCGCACCGGGTCCATGTGCGGCAACGGCAGCGGCGAGATCGTCCTCGCCTTCACCACGGCCAACCGGGTCCCCCATGACTCTGAAACGGCCATTCTCCCCCTGCAGATGCTCCACGACGACGCCATCAACCCGCTCTTCCGCGCGGTGGCCGAGTGCGTGGAGGAAAGCGTCCTGAGCAGTCTGCTCCACGCCGAGACCGTGACCGGCTACCATGGCCGCACGGTGCAGTGCCTGACGGAGCTGCTGAACCAGTAAAGAAAAAATCCATCTGACGGTGTCAGATGGATTTTTTTACTTATCGACGTGTTTTCTTTTTCTTCCGCACGCTGTAGCCGAAGGTGCCCAGCTTTTTGCCGAGGGCCAGATACTCGCCGTGGCTGTAGACGATGAGCTTGGCCTTGTCGAGGCAGAGCTTGCCGCTTTCGTCCAGCAGGGATTCGTCCACGTCACAGGCCACGACTTCGGCCAAGAACAGGTCGTGGCTGCCCAGGGGGAGGACTTGTGTGACCCTGCACTCCAAGTTGACGGGGCTTTCCTCCAAGATGGGGCAGTCCGTCAGCACCGAGCCCGGCGCAGCGTGGAGGCCGCACGCGGCAAACTTGTCCACCTCGCGGCCGCTCTTGACGCCGCACCAGTCCACCGCGCGGACCAGCGCTTCGGTGGGCAGATTGATGGCAAACTGGCCGCTCTCTTGGATCAGGTGGTGGCTGAATCGCTCCGGCCGGACGCTGATGGAGACCATGCTGGGCTGGGTGCAGATGGTGCCGGTCCAGCCGATCGTGATCAGGTTGGGCGTTTCCAGCCCGCCGCAGGAGACCAGCACCGGCGGCTCCGGGTTCAGAAGGGTGCTGCCTTTCCAGCTCTGTTTGCTCATCCGTGATACTTCCTTTCGTAGGGGGCCCATGTCCGCTCACTGATGATGTAGCGGGGGCGGGCCTTGGTCTCCATATAGATTTTGCCGATATATTCGCCGATGACGCCGAGGCAGATGAGCTGTACCCCGCCCATGAAGCAGACGATGCAGACGGTAGAGGCCCAGCCCGCCACCACGCTGCCCATGGCCGCTTGTACGATGGCCCAGATGACGCCGATGAAGCTGATGAGGCTGACGATGATGCCCGCCCCGGTGATGAGCCGGATGGGCTTGTTGGACAGGCTGGTGATGCCGTCAAAGGCCAGCGCCAGCATCTTGCTCAAGGGGTAGTGGCTCTCGCCGGCGAGGCGCTCGTGGCGCTCGTAGCTGACCGTTGCGCTGGGGAAACCCACCAGCGGCACCATGCCGCGCAGGAAGATGTTGACTTCTTTGTAGTCGGCAAAGCTCTCCAGCACGCGGGCACTGATCAGGCGGTAGTCGGCGTGGTTGAACACGATGTCCGCGCCCAGTGCGTTCATCAGGTGGTAGAAGCCCTCGGCGGTGAACCGCTTGAAGAAGGCGTCGGTGTCGCGGCGGCTGCGCACGCCGTAGACCACCTCGGCCCCGTCCAGATACTTCTGGACCATCTCGTCCATGGCGTCGATGTCGTCCTGCCCGTCGCAGTCGATGGAGATGGTGATGTCGCAGCCATTTTCCTTGGCCTCCATCAGTCCGGCCAGCACAGCGTTCTGGTGGCCGCGGTTCCGGCTCTGAGAAATGCCGATGAAATGCTCGTCTTCCTGTGCAAATTTGCAGATCAGCTCCCAAGTGGCGTCCTTGGAGCCATCGTTGACGAAGAGCACCCGGCTCTTGTCGCTGACCATCTCCTTTTCCGCAAGGGTCTTGATTTTTTGCAGGAACATCGGTGCCGTGATGGGCAGGACCTTCTCCTCGTTGTAGCAGGGGATCACGATCCAGAGAATCGGTTTGGACATAAAATGATACCTCGTTTTTATGGATTGTACAGCAGTGCAAATTCCTCTGTCTGCCGGATGACCTCGTATTGCGGGTAGGCGTCCAGCGCGGCAGCGGAAGTGATCAGATAAGAGCCGCTGTCGGCGGCGAAGGCCTCCGCCCCACCGTCGCAGGGGGTGGCATCGGTGAGCCACTCGGCTTCCATCAGCTTGATCTGCTGCCATTCTCCGGCGTCGATATAATAACGTGCCTTCGCGGGGGTGGAGCAGTCGGCCAGAAGGAGCGAAAGCCCGGTCACGGAGCGGGAGGGTTCCACGGCGTACCGCCAGACATTATGAGCCGAAAAGCAGACCACCAGCCCCAGAGAGAGGGTCAGCAGAAGCTTGGGCCATGCGGCGGAAGGAAGCCGGTGCTTTGCCTGATGAACGGCAAGAGCACTCAGAAGGACGATGGCCGGATAGACACAGAGGATATACCAGAACAGCTTGGAAGAGGCCGCCGAAAAAAGAACAAAAGGCACCAGAACCGCCAGCACACAGACCAGTGCATCGTAAAAAGGGGTGCTGCGCTGCCGGAACGCATTGCTGCGCAGCAGCAAAACAAGCCCGAACAGCGAAAGCAGGATCAGGAAAATCGAGCTGACACTGCGGCCCAGAACGCCCAGATAAAAATAGACAGGGGCGGCGTGGTTTTCCAGCGAGCCGGTGGCGCGGTTGACCACATCGTAGGTGAACATGGAGATCAGAAACGAGAGGCCGTCTTTCCGCCAGCGGGCCAGCGCCCAGAGCCCAGCGGGGCCAAGACTGGAAAGGGCGCAGAGGGCATAGTGCTTCAGGCGCATCTGTGGAAAGCGCCCGGTGAACAGCAGCGTCAGCAGGACGAGCAGCGCGATGGTCCCGGCGTGCCAGCCTTTTGCGAGGAAGGCAAACGAGAATGCGAGGCAAGCGCCGTAAGTCCATGAAAATTTCCGGTGGCTTTCGCACAGGCAGAGGACGGCGATCGTGTAGCAAAAAATGAACAGCGCGTCCGCATCGCCGTTGCGGGCGGCGTGGTAGTAAAACAGCTTGCCGCAGGAGGCAAAGGCGAACAGGGAGAAAACGGCCTCGGTTTTTCCATAGCGCTTCCAGAGGAAGGCGGCGCAGAGCAGTGCACTCAGAAACATGGAAACGCCGGAGAAAAAGCGCAGACCATAGGCGTTATACCCGAACAGTTTATAGCCCAAAGCGATGAGCCACTCGCTGAGGGGCGGCTTCAGGTTCCAATAGTCGGGCGAGTAAGCATAGGTGGTGACGATCGGTTCGCCAGTTTGGAGCATTTCGTAGGCACTGACGCCGTGGCGGGCTTCATCCCAGTCCATCAGTTCACCGTAGTCCAGATGGTAAAAACAGAGCAGCGCAAGGAACAAGATGCCCGCCGCCAGCCCACAGGCCAGCAGGATGCGCTTGGTTCGGGGATTTCTCATGAAGACCTCCCTTACTGCACCATCTGCCGCAGCGCGGCGGGCTGGAGCAGTTTGAAGCTGGAGCGGTAGGTGTCCAGCAGACCGTCACGCTGCATGAGGCTGAGCTCCCGCGAAAGAGCGCTGCGGTCACAGTTGAGGTAGTCCGCCAGCTGGATGCGGGAATAGGGGATGGAGAAGGTCAGACTGCCCTGCTGCTCGGCTTCGCCGAGCAGGTAGGCGCAGACCTTGGCGCGCAGACTCTTCAGCACCAGCAGGTCCACCCGGCGGGAGAGGAGAAAATACTTGTCGCTGATGGTGCGGACAAGATTCTGCAGCGCCCTCTGGTGGGCGGCGCTGCCGTCCGAGAGGAGCAGCCGGTCGTAGGGGATCAGCAGCACCTCGCACCCGGAGGCGGCAACTACGGTCACGGGGCTGTCGAGGCTGGAGCCGCCCAGCACGTCGCCGAAGACGCCGCCGGGTCCCATCTGGGCGATGGGCACCCGTGCGCCGCCCGGCGCGGGGCGGTAGGCCTCGATGCTGCCGGTCAGTACCACGCCCACCCGGCGGTTGGTGGCCCCGGCCTGAACAAGGGCTTCCCCCCGGCCGTAGCTGCGGATGACAGCGCTTAGCTCGCCCAGCAGAACACGGAGCGCGTCGGCTTCGATGCCGGTGAAAAGAGAGGTCGTTTGCAACAAAGGAAGAATGTTTTCCATAATCGTCCTGTGAGGCGTTCTCCGGGCCCTCACCGCCCTTTGATGATTCCGTTGCGCGTGCAACGGTATTTTTGGCTCTATTATAGTAAACTTGAGCCTGTAAAGCAAATGTTTTTCGAAAAATTTGCAAATTTGTTCGGGTTTGGAACAAATCGAGAGAGGAAGGAACAACACAATGATGAAAAAACTGACATCTCTGCTGCTGTCGGTGGTGCTGCTGGTCAGTCTGCTGGCGTGCGGCGCATCGGCCAAGACCAACTCCACCGTCCGGGTGGCGGGCCTGAAGGGTCCCACCACCATGGGTCTGGTGAACCTGCTGGCCATGGAGGAAAACGGCACCGCTTCCCAGAAGTATGATCTGCAGCTCTACGGCGCAGCCGACGAGATCGTGCCCAAGCTCATCAAGGGCCAAGTGGATATCGCGGCCATCCCCGCAAACCTTGCCGCCACCCTGTACCAAAAGACCAACGGCGGCATTCAGGTCATGGCCGTCAACACGCTGGGCGTGCTGTACGTGGTGGAAAAGGGAGACACCGTCCACAGCTTTGCCGACCTGAAGGGCCGCACCATCCTGTCCACCGGCAAGGGCACCACGCCGGAGTACGTGCTGCGCTACCTGCTGACCAAGAATGGCATCGACCCGGACAAAGATGTGAAGATTGAATACTACAGCGAGGCTTCCGAGGTGACCGCCCAGATGGCTGCCACCAAGAAGGACGCCATCGCTGTTCTGCCCCAGCCCTATGTGACGGCCGCTCAGATGAAGGACAGCGACCTGCGTGTGGTGCTTGACCTGACGAAGGAGTGGAACAAGGTCTGTGACACCCAGCTCATCACCGGCGTCACTGTGGTCCGCACCGCTTACGCCGAGGATCACCCGGAAGAGGTCATCAACTTCCTGAAGGATTACCAGAAGAGCGTGGAGGCCGCCAACAACGATATCGACGGCACCGCTGCCCTGTGCGAGAAGGTGGGCGTCGTGGCCAAGACGGCAATTGCCAAGAAGGCTCTGCCCAAGTGCAACATCGTCTACCGCATCGGCGACGAGATGAAGGCCGACGTCAACGCTTATCTGCAGGTGCTGTACGATGCTTCCCCCGCAGCCGTGGGCGGCAAGCTGCCGGACGGCAACTTCTACTACACCAAGGCTACCGTTGCCAAGCGGGTGCAGAAAGCCTTTGAGAGGCTGGTCGCTTCCGTAAAATAAGGATAAAACAAAAAGGGCTGTTGCAGACTCCTTCCGACATCGCTTACGCGATGCCACCTCCCTCTCAGAGGGAGGCTTTCACAGCTTGCCGTCACGCTAAGGCTCCCTCCGAGAGGGAGCTGGCGCGGCGAAGCCGTGACTGAGGGAGTTTGTAACAGTCTTTTTCGTTAACGGCAGAAAACCCCGATCCCAAGGCCGACGAGGGCAGGGACGACCCAGCCGAAGCCGAACTGCCCCAGCGGCAGGGCGTTTGCAAACACGGTGGTCAGCGGCAGGGCCGCGAGGACGCTCTGCGCGGCGGTCAGTGCAACACAGCCCACGTAGGCCGGGCGCTTCTGGAACTGCGTGGGCAGGAAGGAAAGGACGATCAGCACGATGGCGACCGGGTAAAGCGCATGGAGCACCGGGGTGGACAGCCGGATGATGCTCGCAAGGCCGATGTTGGAGATGAGCATACTGGCTGCGGCAAAAAAGCCCGCGATGGCCGGGTAGGGGATGCGGGGGAGCAGGGTACGGAAATACTGCCCCACGCAGGAGATGAGCCCGACGCAGGTATTGAAGCACGCCAAGAGGAAGATGGCCGCCAGCAGCACCTGCCCCGCCCGGCCGAAAAGGGCGCTGGCGAGGGCCGTCAGGGTCTCGGCACCGGTGGCGCAGTCGGGATAGGCGGCCCCGGTCAGCGCGCCGACATGGGCCAGCATGGCGTAAATGACCAGCAGCAGCCCGCCCGCTAGGATGCCGGCCCGGATGGTGCCCTGCCGGACGGCTTTCGGTTCGGTGATGCCCAGCGCCTGAATATTCAGCGCGATGACGGCCCCGAAGTTGAGCCCGGCGAGGGTGTCCATGGTCTGATAGCCGCCAAGGATGCCCTCCAAGGCGGGCAACTGAGCGTAGGCGGCGGCAGGGGTGCCGTACTGTGCAGCGACCGGGTGGAGCAGACAGCCCGCAAAAAGAATCAAAATCAGGGCGATGAGGGCCGGGCAGAGGACATGGCCCAGCCGGTCGGTGAGCTTTTCGGGCCGGAGCGCCACGAGGAAGGCTGCCGTGAAGAAGACGACGGAATACCCTAGCTGCAGCCCGCGCCCGCCGCCCAGCAGCGGCACCAGCATCTCGAACGAAGTGCTGGCCGTGCGGGGGATGGCGAGGCAGGGCCCGATGGAAAGATAGACCAAAATCGCAAAGGCGAGGGCAAACTTCGGGTGGACCCGGCTGGCCAGCCGGTCCAGCCCGCCCGCGTTGGCCACGGCGGCAACGCCCATGATGGGCAGACCGATGGCGCTGACGGCGAACCCCGCAAAGGCGGACCAGAGGTTTGCCCCGGCTTGCGCACCAAGGTGGGGCGGAAAGATCAGGTTTCCGGCCCCGAAGAACATGGAAAAGAGCGTAAAACCGAGGAGCACCAGTTTTTTGCCGCGCAGGTCCTGCATAAAAATGCCCCCTTTTCGAAAGTGAAGTGGTTGAACACGTTCCAGTGTAGAAGCAAATTGGCTTCATGTCAAGAAAAAGAAAGATGAAGAATTGTATTCTTCCACATGATGTGTTATCTTATAGGGGTAAAAAGAGAGGAGAACGGGAAGGTTCATGAAAAAAACGAAAAAAAGGCTGCTGTACGGGGCAGCTGTTGTGTTCTGGCTGGTGGTGTGGCAGCTGGCGGCCATGGCCATCGGGCAGGAAGTGTTTCTGGTGTCGCCGATTCAGGCGCTGGGCACCCTGCTGGAGCTTTTACCGCAGCCGGAGTTCTGGCAGCGCATCGGGTTCAGCGCCGGGCGCATCCTGCTGGGCTTTTTGCTGGGGGCCGTGTCCAGCGTGGTGCTGGCCGTGGCCGCCGAGCGCTGGGCGTGGGTGGAAGCCCTGCTCTCCCCGGTGATGCAGCTGGTCAAGGCCACGCCGGTGGCCAGCTTCATCATTCTGGCGCTGGTGTGGGTCAGCGGGTCGTCGTTGTCCATTCTCATCAGCTTTTTCATGGTGCTGCCTGTGCTGTACGGCGCGGTGCGCACCGGCATCGAGAGCACCGACGGGCAGCTTTTGGAGATGGCGCGGGTCTTCCGCCTGCCCCTCCCGTGCCGGGTGAAGGCCATCTGGCTCCCGGCGGTGCTGCCTGCGTTCCGGCAGGGGTGCAGCGTAGCGCTGGGCATCTGCTGGAAGAGCGGCGTTGCGGCGGAGGTCATCGGTTTGCCGGACGGTAGCATCGGCGACGCTCTCTACCGGGCCAAGATCACCCTTTCCACCGGGGAGCTGTTCGCGTGGACCTTCGTCATCATCGTGCTGAGCGCGGCATTTGAGAAGTTGTTTCTGGCCCTGCTGGACAAGGCCGTGGCCCGCGCAGCGGGGGAGGAGGGGTGAACGATGCAATACAAACTGGAAATTCAAAACCTTACAAAACGATTTGGAGAAAAGATTCTCTTCGAAGATCTGAACCTGACCGTCACCAGCCCGGCGATCCTCTGGGCACCGAGCGGCTGGGGCAAGACCACCCTGCTCCGCATCCTGATGGGGCTGGAAGTGCCCACCTCCGGCACCGTCTCCGGCGTTGGCAGGGTGGGGGCAGTCTTTCAGGAGGACCGTCTCTGCCCCCAGTTGAACGCCGTCCAGAACGTCGAACTGGTGCTGCCGGAGGGAAAAGAACAATACAAAGAGCAAATTGAAACAGACTTTCTACGATTTGGACTGGACAGATCAGCCCTTGCGCTCCCGGCGCGGAAGCTTTCCGGCGGGCAGAAGCGGCGGGCGGCGCTGCTGCGGGCTCTCTGGGCCGAGAGCGACACCCTGCTGCTGGACGAGCCCTTCACCGGCATGGACCCCGCCACCATGAAAAAAGCCGCGGCGCTCTTGAAGGAACGCTGCGGCGAAAAGGTCGTGTTATTGGCGACCCACGACAGGGAGGCCATTGAGGAATTGGGGTGGCAGGTTATCGAGTTGGGGTAAGCGGCGGACAACCGGGAAACACCCGGTCATCCGCTGGCAACGGGGCTGCCGGGTGGCAGGGCAAGCCCGCTTGCTTTACAGCAGTTCTGCCAGAATGCTGTTCTGCACGATAAGCCCGGCGGGGGTGAGGGCGAGGGTATGGCCGTCGAAGGCGGCGTAGCCGCTTTTGACGCAGTTTTTGACAAAGGCAAGCTGGGAGGTGGAAAATTCTTTCCCGTAGCGGGCCTTGTATTCGGCCAAGTCCAGCCCCTTCCGCAGCCGCAATTGCAAAATCAGATAGTCCTCCGCGCCGCATCCGCCATCCAAGACGGGTGCGGCGTTGTCGTTGAGGAAGGCTTCCGTGTCGGCGGGGTAGCAGAACCGCTTGCCGCCCATGCAGGAGTGGGCCGCCGGGCCGAGGCCGAGGTAATCGCCGCAGTTCCAGTAGATGAGGTTGTGTTTGCCCTCATAGCCGGGTTTCGCGAAGTTCGAGATCTCGTACTGCCGGTAGCCGTGGTGTTCCAGCTGCTCCACGGCATAGAGGTAGAAGTCCGCTGCTTCGTCGCCGGTGGGCAGACCCTCCGGCGGGTGCTTGCCAAAGGCGGAATCTGGTTCGATTTTTAATAGGTAGGCCGAAATGTGGGTGGCCCCGCCGGATTCGATCAGCTCCAGCGTCTCATCGAACTCGGCCTGCGTATAATGGGGCAGGGCCAGCATGATATCGCCGCTGATGTTCTCGAACCCGGCCCGCTGTGCCGCCCGGAATGCGGCCCGCGCCTGTTTGGCGGTGTGGGGACGGCCCAGCGTTTTGAGCTGGCTGTCCCGCGCGGACTGGACCCCGAAGGAGATGCGGTTGACGCCGGCTTCCCGGAAGGCGCGGAGGGATTCTTCTGTGACCGTCTCCGGGTTGGCCTCCAAGGTGATCTCTGCGCCGGGCAGGGGAGACGCGGCTTCCATGAGCCGGGCCGCGTCCGCCGGGTCCAGCAGACTGGGGGTGCCGCCGCCGAAATAGAGGGTGTCCGGCCGGAGGGGAGCGTCCGGTGCAAAGCGGTGCAGCTCCCGCAGAAGGGCATCCACGTAAGCGCGGGGAACGCCCCGCTTTCCGGGTGCAGAATAAAAATCGCAGTACCGGCATTTGGAAAAACAGTAAGGAATATGCAGATAAAGTCCAAGAGACACGAAATATCACTGCCTTTTTCATGAAACGTTCATTTCTATGCAGTATACTATATTTTACAGACCGGGGCAAGGCTCCGGAACAAGACTGGAGGATCTTACCATGGATTACAACCACTATGACCGCGGCTATGCGGAGCCTACGATGAGCGCATCGGACTATATGACCCGCACCTACCGCTGGATGGCGTGCGGGCTGCTCATTACCTTCGCAATGGCCTATATCACCGCGACGACCTCGCTGATCTATCTGGTCGATTCGCTTTACCTTGTGCTTACCATCGCCGAACTGGCGCTGGTGTATGTGCTCAGCGCCCGCGTGCAGAATATGTCTGTGCATGGGGCCCGCGCTGCCTTCTTCGGCTACGCGCTGCTCAACGGCATGGTGCTCAGCTACTACTTCATCGCCTTCTCGGTGGGGGAGCTGATCTTAGCCTTCCTGTCCACTGCCGTGTACTTCGGCCTGATGGCCGTTTACGGCACCACCACCCATAAGGACCTCACCGGCTGGGGCCCCCGCCTGATGATGGCACTGGTAGCCCTGATCGTCACCGGTCTGGTGGGGATGCTGTTTGGCTTCGGCTTTGGCGGCTCGGTGCTCTACTGCGGCATTGGTCTGGTGGTCTTCATGCTGCTGACCGCCTACGACACCCAGAAGCTGCAGCAGATGTACAGCTACTACGCCGCCGACTCCGAGATGGCCGAAAAGGCTTCCGTCTACGGTGCGCTGACGCTGTATTTGGACTTTATCAACATCTTCCTGTATGTGGTCCGTCTGCTGGGCAACAGCCGCCGCCGCAACTGATTCGTCTGATTTATAGGAGAGGTGCTCTCGGTGAGGGTACCTCTCATTTTTTATGCACCGAACTGAATAAAGTCCCCGCAGGGGTCGCACACTACCATCAGGATTTGAACCGTACACAAACGATGATTGGAGTAACGAACCATGGAACAATTCCGAAAATTTCTGCGGGACAAAGGGTTTGTGCTGGCGCTGCTGGCGTGCTTGGTGGCGGCGGCAGCGGCGGGGGTCTGGGCGGTGCGCACCGTCCGTGACGAGCTGAAGGAGAACCTCGACGGCCTGAAAACGCCGGACAGCACTTCCACCCTGCCCGGCATCGACCAAGACCTGACACTCATCCCGGAGGAGGAATATCCCGAATGGCAGCAGCCCGATACGCCCGCCGCAAACAGTGTGGCCAATGTGCCCAAGGCCGAGCCGCCATCGGCTTCGTCTTCTTCGCCCTCTTCTGGGGCGGCGTCTGGCTCTGGTTCGGTGCGCGAACCCTCCGCACTGCAAGGCGGCTCCTCCTCTGCCAGCAGCTCGGCAGCGGCTGCCTCCACGCAGCCCGGCTTTGGCAAAATCTTGAACGGCTACAGCGGCAATGAGCTGGTGTACAACAAGACGCTGGGCGACTGGCGCACCCACAACGGTATCGACTACGCCGCCAAGGCGGGGGAGGCCGTGCCCGCGCCGGTGGCGGGCAGCGTGGTGCTGGCAGGTTCCGACGGGAGCTGGGGCCCCACCGTTGCGATCAAGGATGACGCAGGCCGCATCTGGCGGCTCTGCGGCGTGGCCAGCCCCAAGGTGAAGGAGGGCGACATCGTGGCCGCCGGGCAGACCCTCGGCAAGGTGGGGAGCGTCGGCTGCGAGTGCGCCGAGGAAGACCACATCCACCTTGAAGTGAAGCAGGGGGACGCCTACCTCGACCCCGCAAAGTGCAGGAACTAAAATCGCGGCAGCCCGCCGGAGCGCAAGTGCTCCCGGCGGGTTTTTTGTACGCATTTTCCAACCGCTGCGGATTGCAATTGCGGGCGGATTCTGGTATGATACAATAGAACAAATTTCGACGAGAGAACTGGAACGGGAGGAAACAGGATGGCAAACGTGTTGATCGTGGGCGGCGGCGCAGCCGGGTTGATGGCCGCCGGCGCGGCGGTGCGGCAGGGGCACAAGGTGACGGTGCTGGAGCATATGGACAAGCCCGGCCAGAAGATCCTTGTTACCGGCAAGGGCCGCTGCAACGTGACCAACGACTGCACCGCCGAGGAGTTCCTGCGCCACGTGCGGACGAACCCGCGCTTCCTGTTCTCCTCGCTGGGGGCCTTCCCGCCCGCCAAGACCATGGAACTGTTCGAGGGTCTTGGCGTGGAGCTGAAGGTGGAGCGAGGACGCCGGGTGTTCCCGGTGTCGGACAAGGCGGAGGAGATCCGGCTGGCCCTGCTGCGCTACGCCGAGGGGGCCGAGATCGTCCACGACGGCGCAAAAAAGCTGCTGCTGGAGCCGCTGGCTCCGGCAGAAGGACCCGCAGCCGCCCCGGAAGATCCGCGCCACACCAAAAAGAAAAAGCCCGGCCCGGCGGCCCGCTGTGTGGGCGTGCGGGGCACTTCCGGCAAAGAGTACCGCGCCGACGCGGTGCTGGTGGCCACGGGCGGCCTGAGCTACCCCACCACCGGCTCCACCGGCGACGGTTACAAGCTGGCCCAGCAGGCGGGCCACACCATCGTGGAACCGGTGCCCAGCCTCGTCAGCCTCGTCAGCCATGACCCGGACTGCAAAAAAATGATGGGTCTGGCGCTGAAAAATGTGACCCTGACCCTCTTTGAGGACGGCAAGGCCATCTTCGACGAGCAGGGCGAGATGCTGTTCACCCACTTCGGCATCAGCGGCCCGCTGACCCTGAGTGCATCCAGCCACCTCGGCGACATGAAAAAGCACACCTACTACGCCGAGATCGACCTGAAGCCCGCTCTGAGCGAAGAGCAGCTCTACGACCGCATCACCCGCGATTTTGCCCTGCTGGCGAACCATGCAGCGCAGGGGGCGCTGGTCAAGCTGCTGCCCTCCAGCATGCAGCCGGTGATGGTGGCCCGCTGGGGCATCGACCCGGCCACCAAGGCCAACCAGATCACCCGCGAGCAGAAGCGGGAGCTGGTGCACCTGTGCAAGCACTGGAAGGTGCCCATCGATGCCCGCGGCGACTTGGCCCATGCGGTCATCACGTCGGGCGGCGTCTCCGTGCGGGAGGTGGACCCCAAGACCATGCAGAGCAAAAAGGCGCTGGGGCTTTACTTCGCGGGCGAGGTGCTGGATGCGGACGCTTATACGGGCGGCTATAATTTGCAGATCGCTTTTTGCACCGCGCAGAGTTTTGCGAACAATTTATAAGGAGAGAAAACCATGATTTCAGTTGCGATCGATGGGCCCGCAGGTGCGGGCAAGTCTACGCTGGCCCGCCGTCTGGCGGCAGAGTTCGGGTACATCTATGTCGATACCGGTGCCATGTTCCGCGCCGTTGGCCTGTATGCCCTGCGTGCGGGCAAGGACCCCAAGGACAACGCCGCCGTTAACGCGCTGCTGCCGGAGATCACCCTGCGGCTGGCGTCCATTGAGGGGGAGCAGCACATCTACCTGAACGGCGAGGACGTGAGCAAGGCCATCCGCACCGAGGAGGCCGGCATGGCCGCTTCGGCGGTGGGGGCGAACCCCGCAGTCCGTGCCTTTTTGCTGGACCAGCAGCGGAAAATGGCCGAGACCCAGAACGTCCTGATGGACGGCCGGGACATCGGCACCGTGGTGCTGCCGAAGGCCACCGTGAAGATCTTCCTGACCGCCACCCCCGAAGCCCGCGCCAAGCGCCGCTGGAAGGAGTATCAGGAAAAGGGCGTGGACGTCTCCTTTGAAAACGTGCTGGCCGACGTGAAGCAGCGGGACTATCAGGACACCCACCGCGAGGCGGCTCCGCTGAAACAGGCCGAGGACGCTGTGCTGCTGGATACGTCGGAGCTCAACTTTGAGCAGAGCTTTGAAGCGATGAAGCAGATCATCGCCGCCAAGGTCTGAGGAACGCGCGATGGTACTATATTATATTTTGCTCCCGCTGGCGTGGCTGGTGTTCCACATCGGCTTCCGGGTGGAGTGTGTGGGCCGCGAGAACCTGAAAAAAGTGCAGACCGGCGGCTGCATCCTCGCGCCGAACCATGTTTCCGCCATCGACCCGGTGTTCGTGGTCATCACCCGGTTCTGGGGAAAGCGGATGGTCGTCTTCGCCAAGAAGGAGCTGTTTGAGATCAACGCCCTGCTGACGTGGTTCTTCCGCTGCATGGGGGCGCTGTGCGTGCGCGGCACCCGCGACGAGCTGGAAACCATCGACAAGACGGTGGAAGTGTGCAAAAACGGCGGCACGCTGCTGATCTTTCCGGAGGGCACCCGCGAAAAAGAGGGCAAACTCCTGCCCCCGAAGAGCGGTCTGTTCGTCATTGCGGCACAGGCTGCGGTGGACGTGGTGCCGGTGCGCATCCTTTACGACACGCCGGACGGGAAGATGCGGCTCTTCTGCAAGGTGAAGGTTATCTACGGCGAGCCGATGCCCGCCGCACAGTTCGCGATGGAGAGCCGCCGCGACTTGAAGACCCTGCGCGCCAACAAACAGGCGCTGTTGGATGCGTGGGAAAAATTAGGAGGGTGAGTATGGAGATCCGTTTGGCGAAGACGGCGGGGTTCTGCTTCGGTGTGAACCGCGCAGTGGAGCTGACTTACAACCTGCTGGACGAGGGGCACAAGGTGGCGACGCTGGGCCCGCTCATCCACAACCCGCAGGCCGTGGCCGACATGGAGCGGCGTGGTGCGCTGGTGGTCGATACGGTGGACGACATTCCCACCGGATATGAGGTCATCATCCGCAGCCACGGCGTGCCCCGCAGCATCTACGATACGCTGGAGCAGCGCGGCCTTGTTTACCACGACGCCACCTGCCCCTTCGTGAAGAAGATCCAGAACATCGCCGCCAAGGCCGAAGCCGAGGGCGCGGTGCTGCTGGTGGCGGGCGACAAGACCCACCCGGAGGTGCAGGGCATCGTCGGGCATACCGGGGGAGAGGTATTCGTTTTCAGTGATCTGGACGAATTGAAGGCTTGGAAAGGCCCTTCCGACCCCTCAAAACCCATTTTTGCGGTTGCACAGACCACATTTCAGGTGACAAAATGGCAAGAAAGTTCGGAGTTTCTCAAAAAAGCCTATACAAACGCCCGAATTTTTGATACAATATGTAATGCGACGTGGGCGAGGCAACAGGAAGCGGAAGACCTCAGCCAGCAATGCGACATCATTGTTGTCATTGGCGGTCATCATTCTTCCAATACCCAAAAGCTGGTACAGGTCGCCGCAAAGCACACGCGAGCCGTAACGGTCGAGACAGCGAGCGAACTTCGGCCTGAATGGTTTGCGAATGTTAAAACGGCGGGCGTCACAGCCGGGGCTTCAACGCCATCGTCTATTATTGAGGAGGTACTTAACAGTATGAGCGCAGAAATCAATGACAGCATGAGCTTCGAGGAGATGCTGAACGCATCCGAGGAGAAGCGTGTTCATGCAGGCAGTATTGTGAAAGGAATCGTGACCAGCATCTCTGCCAACGAGATCCAGGTGGATATCGGTGCGAAGCAGACCGGCTTTGTCAAGCTGAGCGAGCTGACCGATGATTCCTCCGCCAAGGTCGAAGACCTGGTGAAGGTTGGCGATGAGCTGGACCTCATCGTCGAGAAGGTTATGGACCAAGACGGCGTCATCCAGCTCTCCCGCAAGAAGCTCGCATCTCGCAAGGGCATGGAAGAGATCGCCAAGGCAGCAGAATCCGGTGAGGTCGTCGAGGGCGACGTGACCGAGTTCAACAAGGGCGGCGTTGTCGTCAACGTCAAGGGCGTCAAGGTGTTCGTCCCCCGTTCTCAGGCCACCATGCGCCGCGACGAGGACTACACTGCTCTGGTCGGCCAGCACGTTCAGCTGGTCGTCACCGAGTGCTCCGGCCGCAAGATCGTCGGTAGCATCAACAAGGTCACCGCTGAGCAGAACAAGGCAAAGCGCGAGGAGTTCTGGGCAAATGTCGAGGTCGGTAAGACCTACACCGGCGTTGTCAAGAGCCTGACCTCTTACGGTGCATTCGTCGATATCGGCGGTGTGGACGGCCTGTGCCACATCAGCGAGCTGAGCTGGAACCGCATCAAGCATCCCTCTGAGGTCGTCTCCGTTGGCGACACCATCGAGGTGTATGTGAAGGACATCGACACCGAGAACCACAAGGTCTCTCTGGGCTACAAGAAGGCTGAGGACAATCCTTGGGAGCAGCTGAAGAACAACTACCCCATCGGCAGCACCTTCCACGCTCCGGTCGTCTCTCTGACCAAGTTCGGTGCTTTCGTCCGCATCCTGCCGGGTGTTGACGGTCTGGTCCACATCAGCGAGATCAGCAATGACCGCGTTGAGAAGGTCTCTGATGCACTGAAGGTCGGCGATATGGTCGATGTGAAGCTGCTGGATGTTGACTTCGATAAGAAGCGCATCAGCCTGTCCATGAAGGCTCTGCTGAACGACGACGCTGAGTAATCAGCGCATCGGGAAGGCATCTGCCTGACACAATGCGATCAACAGCCCCGTTGCCGGGATAACGGCGGCGGGGCTGTTTTTATAACTGAAATTCCAATTTTCTCTTTTAGAGAAAGTACAAAATAAAGACATAACTTTATGATAAACTGGATCAAGAAACACTGGGAAGTGCTGAGCTATCTGGTTTTTGGCGTGCTGTGCACCCTGCTGAACATTGTGCTGTATGCGCTGTTCAACCAGCTGTTCGGCTACACAGCTGCCAACAGCTGGGGCAATGTGCTGGATAACATCATCTGCATCCTGTTTGCCTACTGCACCAACCGCGCCTTTGTGTTCCGCAGCAAAACGCAGGGCAAGGCCATGGCGAGGGAATTTGGTGCATTCGTCACCTGCCGTCTGGGTACAATGTTGCTGGACACTGCAATTATGCTGGTGCTGGGCAATCTGCTGGCTGCGCAGGGGGCAGCGCTGATGGACGAGCTGATGCAGGGGGTGCTGAGCGTGGTGGCCCACTGGCTTGGCCCGGATACGGCCATCCAGATGGCAGCTTCCTATGCAGGTACACCGGCGGGGGTCACGGATGGCTCTGCCGCGATTGCCGTCATCGGCGGTGCAGACGGCCCCACGGCGATCTTCGTCACGGGCCTCTACGACGCGCAGGCGCTTTGGGGCCTTGCCGTGAAGATCTTTTCCAATGTACTGGTGATCGTGCTGAACTATGTGTTCAGCAAGTTGATCATTTTTAAGAAGAAATGACTCCCTCAGTCACCTTCGGTGCCAGCTCCCTCGGAGAGGGAGCCTTGGCGTAACAGAACGCTGAGAAGCCTCCCTCCTTGAGGGAGGTGGCTGCGTCGCAGACGCAGACGAAGGGAGTTTGAAAAATATCAACATTTTAGGAGGTACGGTTTTATGAAGCGTGGTCTGAAAGGTTTTGCATTTCTGGTCTCCGGTCTGGTGCTGGGCATCATTGGTGCAACGGTCTCTGCAACTGCAATTGCCCTGAGTGCTGTCGGCATGGCAAAGGTGCGCCGTGCCAGCAAGTAAAAAGGAGAAACAAACATGACTCGTGAAGAAATTCTCTCCCATGTGGATCACACTCTGCTCAAGCCGGAGGCCACTTGGCCGCAGATCAAGGTTATCTGCGACGAGGCCGTGGAAAATCACACGGCTTCCATCTGCATCAACACCTGCTATGTGAAACAGGCCGTGGAGTATCTGGCTGGCCGCATCCCGGTGTGCTGCGTCGTTGGCTTCCCTCTGGGCGCCATGGACACCGAGTCCAAGGCGTTCGAGGCCAAGAAGGCCATTGAGAACGGCGCTTCCGAGGTGGACATGGTCATCAACATCGGCCGCCTGAAGAACAAGGAGTACGACGCCGTCCGCGAGGACATTCGCGCCGTGAAACAGGCAGTGGGCGACAAGGTGCTCAAGGTCATCATCGAGACCTGTCTGCTGACCGACGAGGAGAAGGAAAAGATGTGCGACATCGTCTGCGAGGCGGGCGCTGACTACATCAAGACCAGCACCGGCTTCTCTACCGCAGGTGCCACCTTCCACGACGTCGAGCTGATGGTCAAGGGCGTGCATGGCCGCTGCAAGGTCAAGGCAGCCGGCGGCATCTCCACCGTCGAGGACATGGAAAAGTTCCTCGCGCTGGGCGCAGACCGTCTGGGCACTTCCCGCGCAGTCAAGCTGCTGAACGGCGAACAGGCGAAGGGGTACTGAGAACTCCCTCAGTCACGGCTTCGCCGTGCCAGCTCCCTCTGGGAGGGAGCCTTAGCGTGACGGTCCACTGCGATAGCCTCCCTCATTGAGGGAGGTGGCATCGCGTGAGCGATGACGGAGGGAGTGCTTCCTTATCAATTTCAGAAAGTTGTCTAAAAATAGTCGGACTGTTCTTGACATTTCGACGAAGGAATGCTAAGATAGCATTCGGAAAACAACTGAATACCGACTTATCAAGAGTGGCTGAGGGGACAGGCCCTGCGAAGCCCGACAACCTGTGCGGAAGCATAAGGTGCCAAATCCTGCGGGAAACCGAAAGATAAGAGTGCAACGCTCAGAACTTCGGTTCTGGGCGTTTTTGTTTGCGCAAAATCTTGATGCCGCGTATGAAGCTGTGAAAGAATCACCACACATTTCTGGAGGACAATTTTATGGCAAGACATCTGTTTACTTCTGAGTCCGTCACCGAAGGACATCCCGACAAGATCTGCGACCAGATCTCCGATGCCATTCTGGACGAGATCCTGACCCACGACCCCGACGCCCGCGTGGCCTGCGAGACCTGTGCTTCCACGGGTCTGGTGCACATCATGGGCGAGATCACCACCAGCTGCTACGTCGATTTCCAGAAGATCGTCCGCGAGGTCATCTCCGATATCGGCTACACCCGCGCAAAGTACGGCTTTGACGCTGACACCTGCGCTGTCATCTCCAACATCGACGGCCAGAGCCCCGATATCGCCCTCGGCACCAACGACGAGGTCGGCGGTGCGGGCGATCAGGGCATGATGTTCGGTTATGCCTGTGACGAGACCCCGGAGCTGATGCCCATGCCCATTTCGCTGGCACACAAGCTGGCCAAGCGCCTGACCGCCGTGCGCAAGAGCGGCGAGATGGACTATCTGCGCCCGGATGGCAAGAGTCAGGTCACCGTGGAGTACGACGAAAACGGCAAGCCCGTCCGCGTGGATACCGTCGTCATCTCCAGCCAGCACAGCGAGAAGGTGAGCATGGAAAAGCTCCGCGCCGACGTGATGGAAAAGGTCATCAAGGCCACCATCCCCGCCGAGTTGCTGGACGAGAACACCAAGTATTATATCAACCCCACCGGCCGCTTCGTCGTGGGTGGGCCGCAGGGTGACTCCGGCCTGACCGGACGCAAGATCATCGTCGATACCTACGGCGGCTATGCCCGCCACGGCGGCGGTGCTTTCTCCGGCAAGGACCCCAGCAAGGTGGACCGCAGCGCCGCTTACGCGACCCGCTGGGTGGCCAAGAACATCGTGGCTGCCGGTCTGGCCAGCAAGTGCGAGGTGCAGGTGGCTTATGCCATCGGCGTGGCAAAGCCCGTTTCCATCATGGTGGACACCTTTGGCACCGGCAAGGTGGCAGACGACAAGATCGAACAGGCTGTGGAGAAGGTCTTTGACCTGACCCCCGCCGCCATCATCCGCGACCTCGGTCTGCGCAAGCCCATCTACCGCAAGCTGGCTGCTTACGGCCACATGGGCCGCGAGGATCTGGGGGTGAAGTGGGAGAACACCGACCGCGTGGAGGAGCTGAAGGCTGCCGTCGCGGCACTGTAAGACCGAAGATTCGCAAAAAGGGGCTGTGCATAACTCCTTCCGTCATCGCTGACGCGATGCCACCTCCCTCTGAGAGGGAGGCTTTCACAGCTAACCGTTACGCCAAGGCTCCCTCCGAGAGGGAGCTGGCACGGCGAAGCCGTGACTGAGGGAGTTCGTTGCAACAGCCCCTTTTTGCTGCGCCGGGGGGTCGGTTTGTCAGAAAAAATCGTACTTTTTGTAAAAAACTCACAGAGTCCCACGGATTTTGGAAGAACAGATGTGCAAGGCGCAGAAAATCCGCTGATGGGCGAAGTTTTGGGTGTCGAAACGGGAATTTTGTGATAAAATAAAGACGATATGGACTTCAAGTGGTCTGATCGTTCGGTTTGGTACAGGAACATGAAGGAGTGTAAATATGTCCAACGAAATTAATCCGATGGCATTTTTTCAGGAGCCCAGTGTTGCAGATCTGCGTCTGCTGGCCTGCCCCGGTGCGGAAGAGCTGACCGCCCTCATCGACAAGCATCTTGTCGAGTGGGCCAAGTCTGCCGGTGTGGAAAAAGAGAGCTTCATCATCCCCTGCGAGTGCCCCCGCTTCCAGAGCGGTGACGCCAAGGGTCTGGTCAAGGAATCCGTCCGCGGCGACGATATCTTCATCGTGATCGATCCGGGGAACTACAGTGTGACCTACAACCTGTTCGGCTATGAGAATCACCTCTCTCCCGATGACCACTTCGCCAACCTCAAGCGCCTGATCCAAGCGGTCGCCGGTAAGGCACACCGCGTGTCGGTCATCATGCCCAGCCTGTACGGCGGCCGTCAGCACCGCCGCGTCGTCCGCGAGAGTCTGGACTGCGCTGTGGCTCTGCAGGAGCTGCAGACCATGGGCGTCAGGAACATCATCACCTTCGACGCACACGACCCCCGCGTCCAGAACGCTGTGCCGCTGCTCAGCTTTGACAACGCCATGCCGACCTATCAGGTCCTGAAGAGTCTGCTGAAGAAGAACCCGGAGATCAGCTTCGACAAGGAAAAGTTCATCGTGGTCAGCCCCGACGAGGGCGCTATGAGCCGCAACATGTATTTTTCCAGCGTGCTGGGCTGCAATCTGGGCATGTTCTACAAGCGCCGCGATTACACCCGCGTCGTCAACGGCCGCAACCCCATCGTTGCCCATGAGTATCTGGGCGAATCCGTGGAGGACAAGACCGTCTTCATCGCCGACGACATCATCGCTTCCGGCGAGAGTATGCTGGAGGTTGCCGGCAACCTGAAGAAGCGCGGCGCCAAGCGCATCATCGCCAACGCCACCTTCCCGCTGTTCACCAGCGGCCTCGCAAAGTTCGATCAGGCCGTTGCCGACGGGATGCTGGACTACGTGGTGGGCACCAACCTGACCTACCGTATGCCCGACCTGCTGACCCGCGACTGGTACGTGGACGTCGATGTCTCCAAGTATGCGGCGTACTTCGTCGTTGCTCTGAACCATGACATGTCCGTTTCCAGCATCATCGACCCCATCCAGAAGATCGAGGCTCTGCTGGCAAAGCGCAGCTAAAAGAGAGCTTATAACAAAAAATGCCTGTTGCATTGCAACAGGCATTTTTTGCTGTATCAACGATAAAAATTACAGCGTCCCATCCTTCAGGCAGCGGACGAGGGCAGGGACTTCATAGACGAGCATGAGGACCCAGCCGACGGCGTAGCTGTAGGGGAGGGCCTCGATATCCATCTTCAGCACCAGCACGAAGACGGCGGCAGCGGCGACGCGGCCCGCCATGTTGAGCATGCTGCTGTTGAGGGTGATCTTCAGATCGCCCAGACCCCGGAAGCCGCCCTGAATGCCGTTGGTGAGGGCGGGCATCAGGTAGAACAGGGAAACGAGCCTCAGGAAGCGGACGCCCAGCTCCACGACGCCGGGGTCATCTACGAAGAGGCGGATGATGGGCTCCGCGCCGAAGAAGCAGAGGACCGCGATGCAGACGGCGTAAATGGCTTCGATCTTCAGACCACAGAAAAAGCCCGCCCGCACCCGATCCGTTTTGCCCGCGCCGCGGTTCTGGGCCATCAGGGTGGTGGTGGCGTGGCCGATGTTCTGCTGGGGGGTGTAGGCAAAGTCGTCGATGCGGCTGGACGCGGCAAAGGCGGCCATGGCGTTGACGCCCATGGTGTTGACGATGGCTTGGACGGCGATCTTGCCCAGTTGGACGGTGGCTTGCTGCATGGCGCTGGTCCAGCCGTAGCTGACGGTCTTTTTCAGCAGAGAGCTGTCAAAAATGAGCCAGCGGCGGCCCAATTGCAGCACCGGGATCTTGAACCGGATGTAGATGAGGCAGAGCACGCAGCACACGGCCTCACTGAGAACGGTGGAGAGGGCGCAGCCCTCCGACCCCCAGTTGAGGACTTCCACGAAGAAGAGGTCTCCGCCGATGTTCAGCACCGAACTGACCATCAGGAAGTAGAGGGCGCTCTTGCTGTCGCCCAGCGCCCGCATGGTGGCGGCGAGGAAATTATAGAAGAAGGTGAAGATGAGCCCGGCGAAGACGATGCGGAGGTAATTGACCGCGAGGGGGAGGATCTCTTCCGGGACTTGGAGGAGCCGGAGCAGCGGGTTTGCCAGCAGGATGCACGCCAGCGAGAAGGCCAGCGAGAAGACCGTGCCCGCGATGGCGGTGGTGGAGACTTGGCGCTCCACCAGCTTGTTGTCACCTGCGCCGAAGGCGGTACTGACGAGGATGCCCGCACCGAGGCACATGCCGTTGATGAAGAGGATGGCCAGCGTCATCAGCGGGTTGGAGGTGCCGACGGCGGCAAGGGCGTCCTCGCCGACGAATTTGCCCACGATGATGCTGTCTACGGCGTTGTAGGTGAGCTGGAACAGGTTGCCCAGCACGAGGGGAATGGTGAAATTGACCAGCAGCGGGGGAATGGAGCCGGTCGTCATGTCTTTGGTCATAGGGGATTCCTTCTCAAATAATATTTTGTCTGCCGCTGAAAATGGCCAGAGCGGAGCGGCTGGTGCCGTTGGCGATGAGCTGAGCGGCGGCGTGGAGGGCGGCACCGGCGCTGAGGGAGGCGGGGATGGCGTCGGAGGCGAGGACCTTCTGGGCCGCGCGGGCAGCGTCGGCGCGGGTGACGGCGGCCACATTGTCCACGACGTAGGCGTTATAGTTTTTGGGGATGAAGCCGAAGCCGATCTCCGGGATGCCGTGGCCGCCGGTGAAGCCGCCGCTCAGAGCCTGACTCTCAAAGGGTTCCACGGCGACTATGCGGACATCGTTGGTCCACGCCTTGAGCGTTTCGCCCACGCCGGTGATGGTTCCCGCACTGCCCACGCCGACCACGACGCTGTCCACAAGGCTGGAACCCTCCCGCGCAATGGCTCTGGCGATGGCGGGGCCGGTGACGCGGCGGTGGTATTCGGGGTTATTGTCGTTGGCCAGCCAGTTCATGTAGTACCAGCCGTTTTCGGCGGCCTTGGTCTCGGCCAGCGCCCGCGCTCCGGCCAGCCCGTTCCGGGCCGGAGAGTGGAGGATCTGGGCCCCAAGGCGGAGCAGATACTCCTGCCGCAGAGCGGGGGCGTCCTCCGGCATGGTGAGCACGATGGGATGCCCGGCGGTGCGGCTGGCCAGCGTCAGCGCGACGGCAAAGGCGCCCGACGAGGCTTCAATGATGGGCTGGCCGGGGGCAAGGGCGTGCTGTTCCGCCGCAAGGGCCAGCATCCCTTCTGCCAGCCCATCGCGGGATGTGCCGGTGGGGCCGTTGAAATCCAGATACGCATACAGCCGCCCCTTGAGCCCGCAAGCCGCAAGGTAGCCCCGCAGCTCCACGATGGGGCAGGGCAGGAGCGTCTGATAAAAATTCGGATGGATGGGCACGAAATTCCTCCTTTGGTGGGATACATTATAATAATCGTAACGCAAACGGGCCGGGGCGTCAAGCCGCACTTTGGCAAAAACGGAGAAATTCCGCGAAAAAATTTGGCAGAGTGATGAAGAAAAGCCTTGACAAGGGACGAACAGTCTGTTATACTCCGTATGTAAAGCAAAAAACCTTTACAAACAATGGGAGGTCAGGGCAGAAAAGCACAATGGCAAAAGATTTTGAGATGGGCTATCTGCTCGATTTTTACGGCGAGGTCCTCACGCCCAAGCAGCGCGAGATGCTGAACCAGTATTACAACGATGACCTCTCCCTGAGTGAGATCGGCGAGAACTTCGGCATTACCCGGCAGGGCGCACGGGACGCCATCAAGCATGGTGAGACCGCCCTGAAGGAGCTGGAAGCCAAGGTGGGCTTTGCGGCCCGGTATCGCCGGGTGCAGGAAAAGCTGGAAGAGCTGGAACAGCTCGTCATCGATGCACGATTCGAGTGCACCGGCCCCTACGCCAAGCTCACCACCACCGAGTACGCAGCCACGCTGACCAAGATGCTGGGGATCATCCGGTCCATGGACGAGGTCAACGAGAGCTGAAACCACATTCTTTTGAGAGGAGCACCGCACATGGCTTTTGAATCTTTGACCGACCGCCTTGCCGGTGTGTTCAAGAAACTGCGCGGCCACGGCAAACTGACCGAAGCGGACATCAAGGCCGCCATGCGCGAAGTGCGGATGGCCCTGCTGGAAGCCGACGTCAACTACAAGGTGGCCAAGGACTTCTGCGCCAAGGTCTCCGAACGAGCCATGGGGCAGGAGGTCATGGAGAGCCTGACCCCGGCCCAGCAGGTCGTCAAGATCGTCAACGAAGAGCTCGTTGCGCTGATGGGCGGCGAGGAAGCCGAAAAGCTGATCGTCAAGAACAAGGGCCAGACCATCATCATGCTCTGCGGCTTGCAGGGCAACGGTAAAACCACCCACGCGGCCAAGCTTGCCAAGTATTTCATCAAGCAGGGCCGCCGCCCCATGCTGGTGGCGTGCGATATCTACCGCCCCGCCGCCATTGACCAGTTACAGGTCGTGGGCAAACAGGCGGGGGCACCGGTCTTTACGCTGGACGGCGAAAAGCCGCCGGTCATCGCCAAAAAGGCGCTGGCCCACGCGAAGGACTACGGCAATGACATCATCATCCTTGATACCGCCGGCCGCTTGCAGATCGACGAAGTTCTGATGCAGGAGCTGGTCCAGATCAAGGAAGCCGTCCCTGTGGACGAGACGCTGCTGGTCGTGGATGCCATGGCCGGTCAGGACGCGGTGAATGTCGCCAAGACCTTCAACGAGACCGTCGGCGTGGATGGCATCATCCTGACCAAGACCGACGGCGACACCCGCGGCGGTGCAGCCCTTTCGGTGCTGGCCGTCACCGGCAAGCCCATCAAATTCCAAGGCACCGGCGAAAAGCTGGATGACCTCGAAGTGTTCCACCCCTCCCGCATGGCCGGCCGCATCCTCGGCATGGGCGATGTGCTCAGCCTGATCGAGCGCGCGCAGGACGCCGCCGACGAAAAGGCCGCCGAAGAGACCGCCAAGCGGATGATGGAGAACAAGTTCGACATGAACGATATGCTGGCCCAGTTTGCGCAGATCCGCAAGATGGGCGGCGCAGGGGCCATGCTGAGCATGATGCCCGGCATGTCGGGCATCGACGCCAGCCAGATCGACGAGAAGGCCTTCGACCGCATCGAGGCCATGATCTACTCGATGACCAAAGAGGAACGCGAAAAGCCTTCCATCATCAACCCCAAGCGCAAGCGCCGCATCGCCGCCGGCAGCGGCACCCGCGTGGAAGACGTCAACAAGCTGCTCAAGCAGTTTGAGATGATGCAGAAGATGATGAAGCAGTTCAAGAAGAGCCCCAAAGGCTTTGCCCGGCGGCTCGGCGGCATGATGGGCAGCCCGAACGCCTTCCGCGGCCTGAAATGATTTTGGTATACACCCCGCTGGGGTTGTACAGATAGATTTTAAACACCCCGACATCGGGGCACAAAGAATTTTTGGAGGATATTTACCATGGCAGTTAAGATTCGTCTGCGCCGCGTTGGCGCCAAGAAGGCTCCCTTCTATCGTGTGGTTGTTGCTGACAGCCGCTTCCCCCGCGACGGCCGTTTCATCGAGGAGATCGGCACCTACGATCCCAACAAGGAGCCCTCTGAGGTGAAGATCGACGCCGAGAAGGCTAAGCAGTGGATCGCCAACGGCGCACAGCCCACCGATACCGTTCGCGTGCTGCTGAAGAAGTCCAACGTTCTGTAAGTAGGAGGGCTGACTCATGCAGGAGCTGTTGCTGGCAGTTGCCCGCGGTCTCGTGGAGGACAAGGACGCCGTCAAGGTTACGGTGGACGAACCCCGCGAGGACGGCACCATCGTCTACCACCTGAGCGTGGCGGAGGGAGATATGGGCCGTGTCATCGGCAAGCAGGGCCGGATCGCAAAAGCCATTCGTGTGGTGATGCGCGCGGCTGCTGTGCGGGTCGATGAAAAGGTCCTTGTTGAGATCGACTGAGCACCCTACGAGCCCTCTGCCGCTTGGCAGAGGGCTTTTCTTATAAAAGAACGAGAACTTTTCCGTCATTGCTTCCCAATGCCACTTCCCCTACGAGGGGAGAGCAAGGGAGACGGAGAGGTTGAATAGGAGAAAAAAATGCAGCAATACCTTGAAGCGGGCAAAGTGATTACGACCCATGGTGTGCGCGGTGAAATGAAGCTGGAGCTGTGGTGCGACGGCGTGGCGTTCCTGAAGAAAGTGGGCCGCCTGTACGCTTCGGCCAAGGGCGGCAAATGCTACAAGATCGTCTCTATCCGCCCGCAGGGGCAGATGGCGCTGCTCCAGCTGGAGGGCGTGGAGGACATGGACGCCGCCCGCGCACTGCGGGGGCAGGTGTTCTACTTTGACCGCGGCGACGCCACCCTGCCCGCCGGGCGGTGGTATGTGGCCGACCTCATCGGGTGCGAGGTGCGGGATGCGGACACCGGCAAGGTGTACGGCGTCGTGACCAGTGTGGACCACCCCGGCGCACAGGATATCTACACCGTCAAGGCCCCGAACGGCAAGGAATATATGTTCCCCGGCGTGGACGCCTTCCTGAAAGAGCGCAACCCGCCGGAAGGGTATCTCCTTGTGACCCCCATCCCCGGTTTGCTGGATGACGACTGCGACAGCGAGCGGGAGGAGGAGTGAGCCATGGGAATGCGTGTGGACATCGTGACTCTCTTCCCGGAGATGTGCCAGCAGGTACTGGATGCCAGCATCATCGGCCGCGCCGCCAAGCGGGGCTATATTGAGACCCACTGCCACCAGATCCGCGATTACACGACCAATAAGCAGAAGCAGACCGACGACTATCCCTACGGCGGCGGCTGCGGCATGGTGCTGTACGCCCAGCCCATCGCGGACTGCCTCCGCGCCGTGCAGAAGGAAGTGGAGGAACAGGGACGCCCCAAGCCGCATATTGTATTCTTGACGGCGGGCGGCCAGCGCTACACCGAAGAGCACGCCCGGAGGCTGGCGGAGTACGACAACCTGACGCTGGTCTGCGGCCACTATGAGGGCATCGATGAGCGGGTGATCGACGCCTTTGCGGACGAAGAGATCTCCATCGGCGACTATATCCTGACCGGCGGCGAGCTGGCCAGTCTAGTCGTGGCGGACAGCGTGCTGCGGCTCAAACCCGGTGTGCTGGCGGAGCAGAAAGGATACGAAGAGGAAAGCTACTGGGATGGGCTGCTGGAGTATCCGCAGTACACCCGGCCGGAAGTCTGGGAGGGCCGCGCGGTGCCGCAGGTGCTGCTGGGCGGCGACCACCAGAAGATCGACGCTTGGCGGGGCGAGCAGAGCCGCACCCGCACCCGGCTGCGCCGCCCGGAGCTGTATGAGCAGTGGTGCGAGACCCACCCCATCACCGAGCTGCCCAAGTGGAAGCGGGGCGAGAACGTCCGGCTCGTGAAAACGGAGGAGCAGTTCCGCGCGGCAGCGCAGCTGTTCTCGGAGGGCCGGCGCGATCTGGGCCGCGGCTGCTGGACCGAGGAGGGGCTGGCCGAGTGGACGCCGGAGTATTTCTACGAGCAGCTCAAGGAAGAAAAGGCGCAGGGCTGGGCGTGCTACCTGCACTACACGAAAAATGAGCCGGACGGCATGATCAGCGTGGACCACAAGGGCGGACGGATCGAGCATCTGTTCATCGCGGCCAGCGCGCGGGGCAAGGGCATCGGCCAGAAGATGCTGGATTTTGCCCGCAAAAAGCTGCCGGAACACCCCCACACCACCCTGACCGTGCTGGACAAAAATACCCGTGCGTTGGCTCTTTACCGCCGGATGGGCTGGAAGGTGTGCGGCGTGGAGCTGGTGTTCGACCCCGCGAAAGATCGCTTCGCCGCCGTGCACAGCGAGCTTCTCGTGATGCGGTACGAGGGCTGAAAAATGCTGCCGAAGGGGCGCAAAGGCGGTCGACAGTCGAAAAAATGTTGAAAACTTTTGTATTACCCCGCCAATGCCGGGTGAATAATTTTGTTATCTTTGTATAAATGGCGAAAAAAGCCCCGGATATCATTGGGAAAACCGCCAAAAATGCGTCGAGGGGCTGTACAACGGTTTCGGCTTGCGCTAAAATAGGTACAACGCAACAGGCACGAAACAATATTGCATTCCCGAAAACGATAATAGATAGGAGCGTTTTACTATGTACGTCAAAGAAGTTACCGTTGAAAATCAGGTTGGTCTGCATGCTCGTCCGGCTACCTTCTTTATCCAGAAGGCAAACGAGTTCAAGTCTTCCATTTGGGTCGAGAAGGAAGAGCGCCGCGTGAACGCAAAGAGCCTGCTGGGCGTTCTGTCTCTGGGCATCGTGGGTGGTACTACCATCCGCATCATTGCGGACGGTGCTGATGAGCAGGCTGCGGTCGATGGCCTGATCAAGCTGGTCGAGTCCGGCTTTGCAGAGTAATTCGAGCCTTTGATTTTTGAAGCGGCGGGAGGTTATCCTGCCGCTTTTTTGGTATGATACACAACAAGGAGGTTTTGGCCATGAAGGAATCCACTGAGAAGTTCCTGCGCAGGGTGAGCGATGTCTGCGAAGAAGGCACCATCTGGAAGGTGTTCTTCGGCATCTACTGCGTGCTGTTCGTCATCAACATGCTGCTGTGCATCTTTTCCGAAAAGAAGCCGAGCTGGCTGAACTCGGCGCTGATCGGTGCCGGGATAGGCAGCACCCACTACTATATGGACAAGTATGCCCGCAAGAGGGCTGAAAAGGCCGAAGCATGACCAAAGCGGAACTCTACAAAAAAGCCTGTATGCTGCCGCTTCTGCCGGGGGTGTATATCATCCGGGACAAAAGCGACACCATCATCTATATCGGCAAGGCCAAGCGGCTGCGCATCCGGGTGAGCCAGTATTTCCGGGAGGGTGTGCCCCACGATAACAAGGTCAGCCAGATGATCGCCCACGCCTATGCGTTCGATGTCATCGTCTGCCAGAGCGAGTTCGAGGCGCTGGTGCTGGAAGCCAGCCAGATCAAGGCCCACACCCCGAAGTACAACATCCTGCTGAAGGACGACAAGGGCTACAGCTATATCAAAGTGACCAAGGAGGCGTGGCCGCGGCTCTCCTTCACGCTGCAAAAAGAGGAGGACGGAGCGGAGTATATCGGTCCCTATACCTCCAGCTTTGCGGCGCGGCAGATGGCCGAAACGGCCATGGATGCCTTTCTGCTGCCCCGGTGCAATAAGCGGTTCCCGCAGGACTGCGGCAAGGGCCGCCCCTGCCTGAACGCCCATATCGGCAAGTGCATGGCCGTGTGCAGCGGGAAGATCAGCTGCGAAAACTACAATCAGGCCGTCAAGAGCGCGGTCCACCTGATCCGCTACGGCAAAAAGGACATCCTCAAGACCCTGCACGAGCGGATGATGGAAGCGTCCGACCGGCTGGAATTTGAGACGGCGGCCCTGCTCCGCGACCAGATCAACGCCATCACCAAGGTGACGGCGGGGCAGAAGGTGGTGGTGGACCCGGACGTGGAGATGGACGTGGTGGCGCTGGCGGGCACGCCCAACAGCGTCTGCGCGGCGGTGCTCCGCTTCCGGGAAGGGCGGCTGACCGACAAGCGGGAGTTCCTCTTCCACGATACCGCCGACATTGCGGCGGCGCGGGAGGAGTTCCTGCCCCGGTACTATCTGGACGACGAGCAGATCCCCAAGGTCATCGCTGTGGACGAGCTGCCGCCGGACAGCGACGCGCTCCAACAGGCGCTGACCGACAAGCGGGGGAGCGAGGTGCAGCTCTATGTCCCTCAGCGGGGCGACAAGGCCCACCTCATCGAGATGGCCCACACCAATGCCGTGGAGCGCTTGGCGCGGGAGAGCGGCCGCTACGCCCGCGAGGAAAAGCTGCTGGACGAGCTGGCGCAGGTGCTGGGGCTTTCGAAGCCCCCCCGCACCATCGAAAGCTACGATATCTCCAACTGGGGCGACGGTTCCAGCGTCTGCGGCATGGTGGTCTTCCGGGACGGCAAGCCCTACAAGACGGGCTACCGGAAGTTCAAGATGCAGACGGTGCCGGGCACCGACGACTACGCTTCGCTGGCCGAGACGGTCTCGCGCCGGGCGGCAGCCTACGAACGGGTTCATGAGCTGGCCGCCCATGGGCAGGCCAGCGAGGATTACTTCGGCGAGAAGCCGGACCTGCTGCTGATGGACGGCGGCAAGGGCCAAGTCAGCGCGGCCAAGGCGGCGCTGGCGGGCACCAAGCTGGCGGATGTGCCGCTGTTCGGCATGGTCAAGGACGACCACCACCGCACCCGCGCCATGGTGGACAGCGACGGGCGGGAAATCGCCATCAACATGAACCGGGGGACATTCACCTTCATCACGGCCATTCAGGACGAGACCCACCGGTTTGCCAACGCCTACCGCAAGCAGCAGATGAAGAAAAAGAGCTACGCCTCCGCCCTGACCGAGGTGCCCGGCGTGGGGCCGAAAACAGCCAAGGCGCTGATGAACCAGTTCAAGAGCGTGGCTGCGGTGCGGGAAGCCAGCACCGCAGCGCTGGAGAATACGCCCGGTGTGGGGCCGCTGTTGGCGCAGACCATTTACGAGTATTTTCACACCTAACAAAAAATCGGACGACCGAAATGGCCGTCCGATTTTTGCTTGGTGAAGAAAAGTTAGTTTTCAGAAGAGATATCTTGACCGAAATACTTTTCGCTCAGCTCTTTGAGGGTGCCGTCGGCGCGCAGCTCGTCGATGGCGTTGTTGACGGCCTCCAGCAGGGTGGCGCTGGCGTCGGCCTTGCGCAGGGGGATGGCGACGTGGGAAGCTTCCTCGGTCTGGGCGACGATCTTGAAGTCGGCGTCCGGATGGACGTTCAGGTAGTCATAGAAGGAGACATCGGCGTTCAGGGTGGCGTCGATGCGGCCCGCGGTCAGGAGCTGGATGGTCTCCTCCAGCGTGTCGATGCCCTGCACAGTGGCGCCGTAGCTTTCGGCCAGTTCCATATAGGTGGAGGCGAGGCTGTTGGCGGTGGTCTTGCCCTTCAAGTCCTCGAAGGTCTTGATGTCGTCGTTGTCCTTCTTGACGGCGAGGGCGGTGTGGATGTAGCCGTAGGGGGTGGTGAAGTCGTAGGTCAGGGCGCGCTCGTCGGTGACCTCGACGCCGTTGCAGACCATATCATAGCGGCCCGCATCCAGACCGGCGAACAGGCTGTCCCAGTCGCTCTCCACATACTCCGGCTCCACGCCCAGCTTCTCGGCGATGGCGCGGGAAACCTCGACGTCATAGCCAACGAGGGTGTCGCTCTCATCGTGATAGCTCCACGGCTGCCATGCACCTTCCAGCGCAACGACCAGCTTGCCGTTGGCCTGAATGGCGGCGAGCTGGTCCGCCGCAGCGGAGTCGGCAGAAGCAGCGCCGGAAGCGGTGGTGCTGGTGGAACTGCTGTTGGAGGAGCAGCCGGAGAGCGTGAGCACACCGGCGGCTGCCATGACGCTCATCAGGGAAATAAAGGCTCTTCTTTTCATACTATACCTCTTAATTTGTATGTTCAATTTTACGTAAAAACTCTCTTGTACGTTCTTCCTTCGGCTCCTCAAAGAATTCGCGGGAGGGAGCCTGTTCGACCACCACGCCGTTTTCCATGAAAACGGTCTTGGAAGAGACGTTGCGGGCAAAGCCCATCTCGTGTGTGACCACGAGCATGGTCATGCCCTCCTCGGCCAGCTGCCGCATGACGGCGAGGACTTCGCCGGTCAGCTCCGGGTCCAGCGCCGAGGTCGGTTCGTCGAAGTAGATGATCTCCGGGTCGGTGGCAAGGGCGCGGGCGATGGCGACGCGCTGCTGCTGGCCGCCCGAAAGCTGGCGGGGGTAGTAGTCCGCCCGGTCGGCCAGACCGACCTTTTCCAGCATCTTCCGGCCGATGGCGTCGGCCTCCTCCTTGGGCGTTTTGCGGGCAACGATGAGGCCCTCGGTGACGTTCTGGAGGGCGGTCTTGTTCCGGAACAGGTTGTAGTTCTGGAAGACGAAGGCCGTCTTTTTGCGCAGACGGGCGATGTCGGCTTTGGTGATCTTGCCGAGGTCGAAGGTCTCGCCGTCAAAGACGAGGCGGCCGCTGTCGGCGGGCTCCAAGAAGTTCAGGCAGCGCAGAAGGGTGGTTTTGCCGGAACCGCTGGGGCCGAGGATGGCCACGACGTCGCCTTTTTCCACGGTCAGGTCCACGCCGCGCAGCACATTCAGGGTGCTGGCCACCCGGCGGGCGCTGCCGCTGGGGAAGGGGCCGAGGTGGAAGCGGGGCTTATCGTCGTAGGTATAGAACGATTTGTGGATGTCTTGAATTTCTAACATAGCCATGCTGCTTCCTCCTTTCTCACTGGAAGCCGTGGGCGTTCAGATGGCGCTCCAACAGGCTTTGCAGCTTGGTGACTACCGTGCAGAACAGCAGGTAGACCACGGCGACTTCACAGTAGATGGGCAGGAAAATGTAGGTGCGGGCCGCGACGCGCTGGCCGGCCATGAACAGCTCCGCCACCGTGATGTTGGACGCCAGCGAGGTATCCTTGATCATGCTGATGAGGGAGTTGGAGAGGGCGGGTACGGCGGTGCGCAGCGTCTGCGGCAGCACGATGCGGCGCATGATCTGCCACCACGTCATGCCGACGCAGTAACCGGCTTCGAGCTGGCCCTGCGGCACGCTTTCCAGCGCGCCGCGCATGGTCTCGGCACAGTAAGCCCCCTCGTTGATGGCGAAGGCGATGACCGCCGCCGGGAAGGCGTCCAGCATGATGCCCACACTGGGCAGACCATAGAAGATGATGAACAGTTGGACCAGAAGCGGGGTGCCGCGGATGACCCAGATGTAGAACCGGGCCACCTGCCGCAGCACCGGAACATTGGCGTACTGCACCAGCGCCACCACCACGGCCAGCACCATGGCGAGGGAGAAGGAGATGAGGGTCAGCGGGATGGTCATGGTGAGACCCGCCGACAGGATACGGGGCAGCGCTTCCCACAAAACGCTGGCCGTGCGGTTGGAAAGGATCGTTTCGAACATTGAAAATCTTCCTTATTTTGACAAAAAGAAACTGCGGAGTGTCTATTATATACCTTAAAGGCCACTTAAAGTCAAGTGAAATCCTATAATTCCTACCAGAAAACTATAACATGAATTTCCAGCGGACGCAATTTGTTTGGGCAATTCCCCTGTTATTACCAAAAGCGCGGGGAAAGATGCGCTAACTTTGTGCAGTCTGGCAAGGAGTTGACGTTGACGGGAGTTTCGTGTACAATAGAAACTGACAAGCTCCCGCCAAATTTGCGGGGAATATGCCAGCGGCGCGAAAGCCGCGGCGGATTCGGAGGATATGAACGTGACGAAACGGAATATCGGGGTTCTGGGTGCAGGTACTTGGGGCATGGCACTGGCACGGATGCTCTGCGTGAGCGGGAACGATGTGCAGGTCTGGTCGGCCATCGAAAAGGAGATCGACAGCCTGTCGAGTACCCGCGTGCACCCCAACCTGCCCGGAATGAAGGTCCCGGACGAGCTGCGCTTTACAAAGAGCATCGAGGAAGTGTGCAAGGACAAGGATGTGCTGCTGTTTGCGGTGCCGTCGGTGTTCGTGCGTTCCACGGCGGCCAAGGCGCGGCCCTATGTGGCGGATGACCAGATCATCGTGGACGTGGCAAAGGGCATCGAGCCCGATACCCTGTACACCATGACCGAGATCTTGGCCGACGAGCTGGGCAAGGAGGGCGGCCCGAAGGGCATCCGTCTGGTGGCGCTGTCCGGCCCCACCCACGCCGAGGAGGTGGCGGTGGACCTGCCCACGACCATCGTATCGGCCAGCCCGGACATGGAGGCAGCCAAGTTCGTGCAGGAGGTCTTCTCCAACAGCGTCATGCGCGTGTACACGAATGAGGACATCAAGGGCGTGGAGCTGAGCGGCGCTATGAAGAACGTCATCGCACTGGGCGTCGGCATCTCCACCGGCCTTGGCTACGGCGACAACGCCCGCGCTGCCCTTATCACCCGCGGCATCGCCGAGATCGCCCGGCTGGGCGTGGCGATGGGCTGCAATGTCCACACCTTTGCGGGTCTGGCGGGCATCGGCGACCTGATCGTGACGGCTACCAGTATGCACAGCCGCAACAACCGCGCCGGTATCCTCATCGGCAAGGGCGAGACGCCGGAGAACGCGGTCAAGGAGGTCGGCATGGTGGTGGAGGGCATGAACGCCCTGCCCGCTGCACTGGAACTGGCCGAGAAGTATCAGGTGGAAATGCCCATCGTCCAGACCGTGAATGCCATCGTCAACAAGGGCATGGGCGCGGCGGAGGCCGTGCGCACCCTGATGGACCGGGACCCGAAGAATGAATTGAAGTGAGAAAATCAACCTCTCCGTCAATGCTTCGCATTGCCACCTCCCCTGATAGGGGAGGCCTTGGCAGTCGGATCAAGCTTGCTGGATACGCCAGAGGCTCCCCTACTAGGGGAGCTGGCGAGCCGTAGGCGAGACTGAGAGGTTGTTTTTTACAAAAGATATCTCAAATATTTTACCAAAATAATGCCCGAAAGGGTAGCAGAGGGAAAACGTTTCTGGTATACTAGCTTCGTATAAAAATCGTAAGGGGGAGTAAATATGCCTTCTACTTATGCACACCGCCGGTTCGGGGCGGATGTTCTGGCCCGGCTGCCGGAAGAGCTGCGGGACAAGATCGAGCCTTACCGTGCGCTGTATGATCTGGGGCTCCACGGGCCGGACCTGCTGTTTTACTACAAGGCATTGCAGTCGAACCATGTGAGCCGGTTGGGCGGCGCCATGCACGAGCAGCCGGGTGCGGTGTTCTTCGAGCGGGCGCGGGGCGTCATCCGCAAGGCCAAGAATAAGGATGCCGCGCTGGTGTACGCGCTGGGGTTCATCTGCCACTTTGCGCTGGACAGCACCTGCCACCCGTATGTGGAGCAGTATGTCCGCTCCAGCGGAGTGAGCCACTGCGAGATCGAGACGGAGTTCGATAACATGCTGCTCCGCCGGGACGGCCACGACCCGATGCACTACCTGACGGCCAGCCACATCCAGCCCAGCCGCATCTGGGCGAATGTTGTGGCTCCGTTTTACGAGGGCATCAGCGTGGACGAAGCCTATCAGGCCATGACCGGCATGGTCTTCGTCCACAAGATGCTGCTGGCCTCCAACCCGGCAAAGCGCTGGGTAGTGCTGAGCGCCATGCGGCTGGCGGGCAAGTGGGAGTTCATGCACGGACTGGTGGCGAACCCCAAGCCGAACCCGGACTGCGCCGAGAGCGGCTGCGGGCTGGATGCCTTGTACCAGAAGGCCATCCCGCTGGCGGTACGGCTCATCACGGAGTATGTGGACGGGCTGAGCACGGATGCACCGCTGGATGCGGCGTATCAGCACACCTTTGGAGAGAATTGAGAGGAATCAATGGAACAGAAGGAAAAATTCCGCCTGACCGGGCTGGAACGCGCGTGGATCTTATACGATGTCGGCAATTCAGCCTTTGTGCTGCTGGTGGCGACCCTCATCCCCATCTTTTTCAATGCACTGGCGGAGGAAGGCGGCCTGAGTTCGGTGGAGTATCTGGCCTACTGGGGCTATGCGGCCTCGGCGGTGACTGTCATCACGGCCATCCTGAGCCCCATCCTCGGCACGCTGGCCGACACTAAGGGCTTCAAGAAGCCCATCTTCATCCTCTGCCTCGTGGTGGGCGTGGCCGGCTGCTGCGCCATGGGGCTGGCGAAAACGTGGCTGCCCTTTTTGCTGATCTTCATCTTCGCGAAGGTGGGCTTCTCCGGCAGTCTGGTGTTCTATGATGCGATGCTGAGCGACGTGACCGAACCGGAGCGGATGGACGTAGTGTCCTCCCGCGGGTATGCGTGGGGCTACATCGGCAGCTGCGTGCCCTTCCTAGTCTGCCTTGCACTGGTGCTGGGGGCCGGGGCCATCGGCCTGAGCCAGATGACGGCCCTGAACATTTCGCTGTTCATCACCGCCGTATGGTGGCTGGTGACGACCCTGCCGCTGCTGAAAAATTATAAGCAGGTACACTATGTGGAGGTGAAGGAGCACGCCATCCGGCAGAGCTTCGCCCGCATCGGCCACACCATCCGGCATCTGCACGAGGACAAACAGGTGTTCTGGTTCCTGCTGGCCTTTTTCTGCTACATCGACGGCGTGTATACCATCATCGACATGGCGACGGCTTACGGCACCGCGCTGGGGCTGGACACCACCGGCTTGCTGCTGGCGCTGTTGGTGACCCAGATCGTCGCCTTTCCCTCGGCGCTGATCTTCGGGCGGCTGTCCTCCAGATACCCGTCCACGACGCTGATCCCGGTCTGCATCGCGGCCTATGCGGGCATCGCGGCCTTCGCCTTCTTCCTGACCCAGCAGTGGCAGTTCTGGGTGCTGGCCGTCATCGTGGGCATGTTCCAAGGCGGCGTACAGGCGCTGAGCCGCTCCCACTTCGCCAAGATCACCCCGCCGGAAAAGTCGGGCGAATACTTCGGCCTGTTCGATATCTGCGGCAAGGGAGCCTCCTTCCTCGGCACCATGATCGTCAGCGTGGGCAGCCAGCTGACCGGCAGCGCCAATGTGGGCGTCGGCTCGCTGATCGTGCTGTTCATCATCGGCTTTGTGCTGTTCAAGATGTCTTGTAAAGAGTAAACCTCTCAGTCGGGCCATTCGAAATCGGCTCTGTCTGAAAATCGGAAAAGCGTTTGCGCCGACTGGCGCACCGCCCGATTTTTTGACAGGGCCTTCTTCTTTGGGGTTATTAGGGGCGAGCAGCCCCTGATTCGTGCCTCCCGCGCCTCGAAAGTAGCGGGTGCTTTTCTGGTTCTCTTTTGGCACGCAAAAGAGAACATCTCCTCCGTAACATTGTTTGTTGCGTCTTACAAGAGAGAGTGATACAATAAAACAAAACCCAATTCAGAAAAAAGGAGAATCCCAATGAAGCAATATCCCGGTTATACGGTCGTGCGGAGCGAAGACTGCCCCGAACAGCACGGAACTCTGACCGTGCTGACCCACGATGTCAGCGGGGCGACCATCCTGCTGGTGGAGAACGAGGACGTGAACAAGGCCTTCGGCATCGGCTTCGGCACCTTCCCCTCTGACGATACGGGCGTGTTCCACATCCTCGAACACTCGGTGCTGGCGGGCAGCGAGAAGTACCCCGTGACCTCGCCGTTCTTGCAGCTGCTCAAGAGCAGCATGGCGTCCTTCCTCAACGCCATGACCTTCCCGGACAAGACGGTGTACCCTTTTGCGACCCCGAATGAGACGGACTTCAAGAACCTGATGGACGTCTACCTGAACGCGGTATTCTGCCCGCTGGCCATGGTGGACAAGGCCGTGTTCGAGCAGGAGGGCTGGCACCGCGACGCCGACGGCACCGTGAGCGGCGTGGTGTACAACGAGATGCAGGGCGCGCTGGCAGCCCCGGACGCTCAGCTCGAAGATGCGCTGGAGCGGGCCATGTTCCCCGACACGGCCTATGGCTTCGTCTCCGGCGGCGACCCGGCGTCCATCCCGGCGCTGACCTATGAGAAGTATCAGCGGGTGTACCGCCGCCACTACAGCGCCGACAACTGCTGCGTGACCCTGTACGGCAAGATGGATATGGCCGAGAAGCTGGACTTCCTCGACAGAGAATACCTGAGCAAGATGCCCAAGGGCACCAGCCAGCCCAAGCTGACCTTGCAGAGTGAGCAGCCGGGCGTCTGCGTGAAGATCCCCTACTACACCGAAAAGCCGGAGGCCGACGAGGTGCAGTGCGCGCTGGCGTGGTACACCGGCGCCTTCGCCGACCGGGAGCGGCAGTTGGGCGTGGAGATTTTGCTGGACGCGCTGCTGGGCACCAACCAGTCCCCGCTGAAAGCGGCTCTGCTGGAAGAAAAGCTGGGCGCGGATATCGATGTGGGCTTCGATGACAGCACACTGCAGCCCGTTCTGGAGCTGGTGCTGCGGGGCGCGACCGAGGAAACAGCGGAACAGTTCGCCGCAGCGGTCCGCCGTGCGGTGGACGGCATCCTTGCCGAGGGCATCCCGGCAGAGCTGCTGCTGGCCAGCCTGAACGCGGCGGAGTTCGCTTCGCTGGAGCGGCCGGGCAGTCTGCCCGACGGCGTGCTGGACGCCATCCACGCCGCGACCGGCTGGCTCCACACCGGAGATCCGGCCCTGCTGCTCCACACGGACAAGCTCTTTGCCGCCCTGCGGGAGAAGCTGGACAGCGGCTGGTTCAACGAGCTGCTGCGGGAACTGTTTGCCCCCGCGCCGGTGCAGGTCATCCAAGTGCCGACCCTGCCCAAGAAGGACGACGAGAACGCCGCCCCCGCCCGCACCGACGGCAAGCTGGTGCTGGACCACCCGCTGACCGTGGCCGACCTCGGCGAGGGCAGCCCCAGCGCCGAAGGCGTGGTGGGCACAGTGGCCGGGGCAGAGCTGCTGCACCACCCCTCCAAGGGCAGCCTGTACCTGAATCTCTACTACGACCTCGGCGGGCTGAGCGAGGAAGAAGTGCAGTATCTGGACATCCTGACCGATATGCTGGACGAGCTGGACACCCCGCGCCACACGGCCCGCGAGCTGAACACCCTGCGCAGCACGTGGCTGGGCGACAGCACGGCGTGCATCGCGTTCTGGACCGGGCGGCAGGAGGGAACCCCCTGCCACGCAAAGCTGGTGTTGAGCATGAGCTTGTTGGAGCGCAGCCTTGAAAAGGCCATCGAGCTGGGCGGGGAATTCCTGTACGAGACCAAGCTGACCGGCGAAAAGGCTGAGGCGGCGTTCGCCCGCGTGCTGAGCCAGCAGAAGCTGAACATGGAGCAGCAGTTCATCCAGATGGGCAACCAGTATGCGATGGTCCGCGCCATGAGCCACTATGCAGTGGAATATGCGCTGAGCGAGGCTTGCAGCGGTGTGACCGGGTACAAGTTCCTCTGCGGTCTGCTGGAACAGGCCGACTGGGCGGCGCTGGGCAAAAAGCTGGAAGCAGTGCGGGAAAAGGTGCTGCACCACGCGGCACTGACCATCAGCCTCCACGGCAGCGAAGCGGCAAAACAGAAGCTGGAAGCTCTGCTGCCCGGCAGTGTGTTCGCGGAAGAAGCCCGCGGCACGGCCAAAGCCTACACGCAGGAGCTGACCGCCCCGGTGAACGAAGCCTTCCTCATTGACGGCGGCGTGAACTATGACATTCTGGCATGGCCGCAGGAGCGCAAGCCGGAGCGCCGGGTGCTGGCCCGCGTGATGAGCTACGAATACCTGTGGCACAACATCCGCGAGGTGGGCGGCGCTTACGGCACCGGGATGCTGACCCGCGCCGGGGCGGAGGCCTATTACACCTACCGCGACCCCCACATGGCCGAGAGCTACGAGACGTTTGCCAAGGGCCCGGCGGAGCTGGCCGCGCGCAGCTACACCGAAAAGGACCTGACCGATTCCATCGTGGGCACCGTTTCCGAGATGGACAAGCCCATGAAGCCCTGTGCCGAGGCGAAGGACCTCGACCGCCGGTACTTCTGCGGCATCACCGACGAGATGCTGGCGGCGGACCGCAGGGCGCTGTGCGGCGTGGACGAAGCGGCGCTGAAAGCGATGGCGGCAGACCTCGGCAAGGCCGCAGAGCACGGCACCCGCGTTGCTTTTGGCAGCAAGGAAGCTGTGGAAGCGGCAAAGGAACTGTTTGACCGCGTAGAGACGTTATAAATTCGGAAAAAAGAAAAGGCTGACATGGCCGCTCCGGGTGGAGCAGAGGCTGTGTCGGCCTTTTTTGCGCAAAAAATTGGATGCCACCCCTCAAAAAATTGGAGGTTCGATTCCCTGTCTGCGAAAAAAGAACGCGGGCAGGGAACTTTTTGTGCACTTGAATTATACAAACTGGATAACGAAAAACAAAAACTACTCTGTGGGCCTACAAAAGGACACACTGCCGGGCAAGACAAAAACGTGGTATTCTTTTGCCAAGCCAAAACGAAAGGATGTGAAACAAACCGAATGGCGCAGAAAAAACGATCCGCAGAGGGCAAGTGCCTTGAAAACCTTTACCGCGCCGCCGATACCCTGAGCGCGATGCTGGCGCTGGAGGTCAAGGAGCTGAGCGCCCGCCAGAAAACGGCGCGGCGCGACGGCACCGAGACCAGCGGCATCGTGAAGGCGATGAAGGAGATCACGGCCATCCTGAAGGATGTGGCTGCTGTGACCAAGACCGTGAACGAGCAGGGGGCAGAGGCCGAGGGCGGAGAGTGCGGCGTGGTGCTGCTGCCGAAGGTGGAGGACGTATGAAGACTGGAACGAATGCAGCCGTGGTCTGGCGGCCTCAGCCGCGGCAGATGGAGTTCATGCGCCGGCCGGAGCCGGAGGCCCTGTACGGCGGGGCCGCAGGCGGCGGAAAAAGCGACGCGCTGGTGATCGAGGCGCTGCGGCAGGTGGATATCCCTCACTACCGGGCGCTGATCCTGCGCAAGACCTTCCCCCAGCTGAGCGACCTTGTGGACAAGAGCCAGCTCTACTACCGCAGGGCTTTCCCCGAAGCGCAGTACAACGCCACGAGCCATGTCTGGGTCTTCCCCAGCGGGGCGAAAATTTATTTCGGCTCGATGCAGCACACCAAGGACCGGACGAATTATCAGGGCAAGGCCTTCGATTTCATCGGGTTCGACGAGCTGACCCACTTCGAGTGGGAAGAGTACAGCTACATGATGAGCCGCAACCGCCCCACCGGCCCCGGCACACGGGTGTATCTGCGGGCCACCACCAACCCCGGCGGCGTGGGCCACGGGTGGGTGAAGGCCCGGTTCATCACCCCGGCCCCGCCCGGCACCCCCATCGTGGAGGAATATCCCATCCGAATGCCGGACGGCAGCGAAAAGCGGCTGAAGCGGGCGCGGGTGTTCATCCCGTCCAGCATCTTCGACAACCCCGCTCTGCTGGAAAATGACCCGGACTACCTCGCCAGCCTTGCGTCCCTGCCCGAAGCGGAAAAACAGGCCCTGCTCTACGGCAGCTGGGACAGCTTTTCCGGGCAGGTGTTCACCGAGTGGCGGAACGACCCCGGCCATTACTTCGACCAGCGCTGGACCCATGTGATCGAACCGTTCCCCATCCCGAAGCACTGGAAAATTTACCGGGGCTACGACTTCGGCTTTTCCAAGCCCTTCTCGGTGGGGTGGTACGCGGTGGACGAGGAGGGACGGCTCTACCGGATCAAGGAGCTGTACGGCTGCACCGGCCGCCCCAACGAGGGGCTTCGGATCGACCCGGTGGAACAGGCCCGGCGGATCCGGGAGGCCGAGCAGAACGACCCGGTGCTGCGGGGGCGGGTCATCCAAGGCATTGCCGACCCCGCTATCTTCGACGAGAGCCGGGGCGAGAGCATCGCGGCCATGATGGAGCGGAGCCCGAACTTCCTGCACTGGATGCCCGGCGACCATACCCGCCTTGCGGGCAAGATGCAGTTCCACTACCGGCTGGCGTTTGACGGGGAGGGCAAGCCGATGTTTCAGGTCTTCAATACCTGCAAACACTTCATCCGGACCATCCCGAATCTGGTCTACGACGAGAGCAATGTGGAGGACATCGACACCCGGCAGGAGGACCACATCTACGACGAATGCCGGTATGTGCTGATGGAAAAACCCATTTCGCCGCCCCGCCGCACCGTGCGGCCCCCGCAGCCGGATGACCCGCTGGAGCTGCATCAGAGGGCGCGATTTTACCGGATCTAGCCCTCTCAGCGCGCAGTCCGCCTGACGGCGGCGTGTCGCGGAGCTGGCAAAGCCGTTAGGCTTTGACTGAGAGGGCAAGGATGCTGACGGAAAGGAGAACCTATGAAAGATGAGATTTTGAACAATACAGAGCTGCGGGAACTGCCCATCGGCCCGGAGGAGGTCGCGGAGGCGGCGGCCATCTTGCAGAAGTACAAGGCGGGCAAGGCTGCGCTGGACAAGCGGCTGGTGGACAACGAACTGTGGTTCCGGATGGGGCACTGGAAAAACTACCAGAACCCGATGATGGAGGGCAAGCCCCAGACGTCGAGCGGGTGGCTGTTCAACTCCATCGCCAACAAGCACGCCGATGCCATGGACAATTACCCGGCCCCCAACGTGCTGCCCCGCGCGGCGGATGACGAGCAGACGGCGCGGGTGCTGTCCAGCATTCTGCCCGTGGTGCTGGAACAGGCCGACTACGAGCAGGTGTACAGCGACACATGGTGGCGCAAGCTCAAGCAGGGCACCGGCGTCAAGGGCATTTTCTGGAACCCGGAACAGCACGGCGGCGTGGGCGAGATCGCCATCCGCCCCATGAACCTGCTGATGCTCTACTGGGAGCCGGGCGTGGAGGATATTCAGGCATCGCCTCACTTTTTCTCCCTGAACATGGAGAACACAAAGCAGTTGGAAGCCCGCTGGCCCCAGCTCAAGGGTCACAGCGCCAGCGTGCTGGACGTGCCCCGCTTCATCCACGACGGCGGGCTGGACACCAGCGAAAAAAGCGTGGTGGTGGACTGGTACTACAAAAAGCCGGATGAGAATGGCCGGGTGCTGCTCCACTACTGCAAGTTCTGCAACGGCGTGGTCCTCTACGCCAGCGAGAACGACCCGGCGCTGGCCGGGCGGGGCTTCTACGACCACGGCAAGTATCCCTTCGTGTTCGACCCGCTCTTCATGGAGGAGGACAGCCCGGCGGGCTTCGGGTACATCGACGTGATGAAGGAGTGCCAGAACGCCATCGACCGGATGAATCACGCCATGGACGAGAATGTGCTGCTCTCCTCGAAACAGCGGTATGTGCTGAGCGACACAGCGGGGGTGAACGAAGAGGAGCTGGCCGATTTTTCCCGCGATATCGTGCATGTGGTGGGGCGGCTGAACGACGACAGCTTCCGCCCCTTGCAGACGGCGGGCTTGCAGGGCAACAGCCTGAGCTACCGCGCCAGCCGGATCGAGGAGCTGAAAGAGATCTCCGGCAACCGGGATATGACCCAAGGCGGCACTGCGGGCGGCGTGACGGCGGCTTCAGCCATTGCGGCCCTGCAGGAGGCAGGGTCGAAGCTCAGCCGCGACATGCTGAAAAGTGCCTACCGGGCCTTTGCCAAGGAGTGCTACCTCATCCTTGATCTGATGCGGCAGTTCTACGACGAGGAGCGGGTGTTCCGCATCGTGGGCGGCACCGGCGAAAACGAGTTCGTGCCCTTTTCCGGCGCGGCGCTCCGCCCGCAGCCCGGCGGCGTGGTGGGCGGCGTGGAACTGGGCAGCCGCGAGCCGATCTTCGACATCGTGGTGAGCGCCGAGAAGAAATCCACCTTCAGCCGCCTCTCTCAGAACGAGACGGCCAAGGAGTGCTACCAACTGGGCTTCTTTGCCCCGGCGAACGCGGACGCGGCCTTGGCGGCGCTGGACATGATGGACTTTGAAGGTATCGAGAAGGTGCGCCAGCGGGTACGGCTGAACGGGACTCTCGCACAGCAATTGACCGCCCTGCAGGCGCAGCTCACCCGGATGCAGCAGATGCAGACCCGGCGGGCCCCGCTGACCGGCCCGGCCGACAACTTGACGACAAAGGCGGTGGCGCACGCCATGGGCCTTGGAAAGGAACAGTAAATGATCAAAGTGCTCTACAACGAACTGGACGGGCCGGAGGGGGTGACGCTCCGGCTGGAAGCGGCGGGCCACGCGGGCTACGCCCCCGCCGGGCAGGACATCGTCTGCGCCGGGGCAAGCACCCTGATGCAGGCTCTGGTGAGCTTGCTGGCCGGGGAGGAAAGCACCCGCAGCGACGCATGGGACGAGCCGGACGGCCCCCGGCTGGCTGTGGTGGCCGATGCCCCGCAGAAGCCGTGGGTGGAGGGAGCCTTCGAGCTGGCGAAAACGGGCTTTGCCCTGCTGGCCGAGCGCTACCCGGACAACCTCCGCTTTGCCGACGTGAGCCGCCGGGGCGAACGGGGGATGATGGACCTGCAGCTCTTCGCAGAGGGCAGCGAGGGCGCTGCCCCGGCCCTGAGCGCGGCCCAGACCCAGCAGGCTATTGCCTCCGGCACCATGAAGCCGGGCAGTGCAAAAGCCGACGAGGCGGCACCGCCCGCACCGGAGGAAACGGCCGAAGAAACCGGCGGGGAAGGAGGTGAATCAGAATCCAAGCCGCAGCCGGAGCCGCCCCGCCAGCCGCTGCCGGAACGGTTTCCGGGCCGGGAGGTCGTGGACGGGCTCCACAGCCGCTGGGCCGCAGAGGAAGCGCTGATGCGCCGGGTGGTGCCGGAGTTCTCGCTGAAAGAGGAACTGCGCAACCCCGAAATGCGCCGCTTGATGCAGCTGCCCGGAATGCGGATGGCAGACGCCTACCGGCTGGCCCACTACAATGACGCGCTGCGCCAAGCGGCCCACGACGTAGAACAGGGCGTCGTGGAGCGTATCCGCCAGCGCGCTGCCCGCCCGGCGGAAAACGGCACTCGGCCCGGCAGCGCGGCGGTGACGGGGGCCGATGTCTCCCGGATGAGCCGTGCCCAGCGGGAAGCCTTGGAGCGGAAAGCGCTGCACGGCGAACGGATCGTATTTTGAGGACCTGTCAACGCGGCGATCCGCCACCGGCGGCGTCTTGCGGAACTCTCCTAATAGGGGAGATGAGAATCTATGAAACAACAAAGAAAGGGAAAATGTTATGAAAAAGCATGAAATGATCGACCTCCAACTGTTCGCCGACGCATCTGCCGCGCTGAACAACACCACCAGCACCTCCGGCATGACTGCCGAGATGAAGACCTTCTATGAGAAGCGCCTCATCGATCAGGCCGAGCCGCGCCTCGTCCATGACCAGTTTGCGGATTACTACCCGGTGCCCCAGAACGGCGGCAAGACCATCGAGTTCCGCAAGTACGACAGCCTGCCCAAGGCGACCACCCCGCTGACCGAGGGCGTGACCCCCAACGGTCAGGCCCTGAACGTGACCACCATCACCAGCGACCTGCACCAGTACGGCGGCTGGACCCCGCTGACCGACCAGCTGCAGATGACCGCCATCGACAACAATGTGGTACAGGCCACCCGCGTGCTGGCCAGTCAGGCGGGCCGCACCATGGACAGCATCACCCGCGATGTGCTGGCCGGCGGCACCAATGTCATCTATGCGCCCAAGGTGGCGGCGGACGGCACCGAGTCCGTTGTGAAGAGCCGCGCCAATCTGGACAAGACCTGCACCCTGACCCCGAAGCTGTTCTTCCGAGCCGCCGCCCAGCTTGGCGCGATGAACGCCGACCCCATCGGCGACAGCTACATCGCCATCATCCACCCCTACGCTGCCTACGACCTGAAGACCAGCAAGGAGTTCATCGAGGTGCACAAGTACGCGGACCCGGAGGCCATGTTCCGGGGCGAGATCGGCAAGCTGGGCAACATCCGCTTCATCGAGACCAGCGAGGCGAAGATCTGGAAGGACGCCACCTGTCCGGCGGGTCTGGCCGTGTTCGGCACGCTGGTGCTGGGCGCCCACGCCTACGGCGTGACCGAGCTGGAAGGCGGCGGACTGGAGCACATCGTCAAGCAGCTGGGCTACGGTGATGACCCGCTGAACCAGCGTGCATCCGTGGGCTGGAAGGGAATGCGCGCCGCCGAGCGTCTGGTGGAGCAGTACATGATCCGCATTGAAAGTGTGTCGAGCTACTCGGCCAGCGCATCCGCGAACTAAGTGCCCTCTGCTTAGAGGAAGAACCGTTGGGCCCTGCGGCAAAGGGCAGGAAGGAGTCATATGAAAATCAAGCTTTTCAAGGACAACAGCCGGTACAAGGAGGATCTGTTCGTCAGCGTCAACGGGGTGAATTATAAGATCCGCCGGGGCGTTGAGGTGGAGGTGCCGCCGGAGGTGGCCGAGGTGCTGGAGCACAGCCAGATGCAGGACGAGCGGACCGCCGCCCGCATTGCGGCTGCCGAAAACGGCGTACAGTAACAAACAGCGGCCCGGCCGGGAAAATCGCCCAGCCGGGCCTTTTTCGAAAGGAGCGATGAGATGACCGTTAGAGAAGCGCTGGACCGCGCCGCAGAGCTGCGGCCGGGGTGCAAGCTTTCGGACGAGACGCGCAGACGCTGGCTCTGCGAGGAGGATGCCATGCTGCGCAAGCTGTATTTTGAGAAAAGCGGCGCGGCCGGGTACGAAAAAGTCGGTGCCGATGCGGCATGGTCTGGCAGCACCCTGCCGGACGGCACGGAGCTGCTGGTGCCGGTGCCCTACGACACCCTCTACCCCCATTTCCTCTGCGCCCGCATTGACGCGGCGCTGGGGGAGACTGACCGCTACGCCGGGGAACAGGCGCAGTACAACAGCATCCTGAGCGGACTGGCCGCCGGGCTGCGGCAGGAGAACCTGCCCCGCCGCCGGGTGCGCTGGCGCTGGTGAGGAGGGAAAAACGATGGCACTGGCAAACCGTGCGGGGCTGAAAAACACCCGCACCCTGCTGCGGGCCTTCGGTGGGCTGAATGAGACGTACAGCTGCACCGAGGCTGAATGCAGCAGCGGCAAGAATTTCTCGGCCCGGAATTTCCCGGCGCTGAGCACCCGCATCCCCCGCCGGAAGCTGCGGACAGCGGCCCCCGTGAACGGAATGTACCACCTGAACGGGCTGCTGGTGGTGGAAGGGTCGAATCTCTGCTACAGCACCGACGACGCCCCGCAGACGGTGCAGACCGTGGAAAACGCCGTGACCGACAGCAAAAAGGTGCTGGTGGGCATGGGCACCAAGATCATCATCTTCCCGGACAAGGCGGCCTTTGATACGAAAGACCTGTCCGTGACGCCCTTGGCGGCGGCGTGGACGAATGGGAATGCGGATGTGGTGCTGACGCCCTGCGACGCGGCGGGGAAGACCTACACCGTCAAGAACCGAGGCCCCAAGGAGCCGACAGACCCCGCAGACGGCGACCTGTTCCTCAAGGTAGTCAACTCGCAGGTGCCCTACAGCAGCGAAAGCATCCTCGAAATCTACAGCGAGGCTTCGGGCAACTGGTCGGCCATTGAACTGAACTGGTGCCGGATCGAGTGCAAGGGCATCGGGGCCGATTTTGCAGTCTGGGATACCGTAACGCTGAGCGGCATCAAGGACGACGATGGCGGGTATTGGAAGGGGCTGAAGGGTGACCGCATCGTCTACGCCCGCGGCGAGGACTGGGTGCAGGTCCGGGCCGAGCCCGGCGGCGATTACTTCTACGGCACCCTGACCAAGAGCGGAGACGTCATCCGCTGGAAGAGCATCGACGGCAAGGGCAGCGGCTTGGAGGGCAGCCCCGACCCGTTCCGGCTGGAGCGGCGGGTGCCCGACCTCGATTACCTGACCGAGTGCGACAACCGGCTGTGGGGCTGCTCCAAGGCGGAAAATGCCATCTACGGCTGCAAGCTGGGCGACCCGACCAACTGGTTCTCCTACCGGGGCATCGCGGAGGACAGCTACGCCGTGACCGTGGGCAGCGACGGGGATTTTACCGGCGCGTCCACCTGTCTGGGCTATGTGCTCTTTTTCAAGGAGAACTGCATCCACAAGCTGTACGGCTCCAAGCCCTCGGACTTTCAGCTCAGTGCCATCCGCTGCCGGGGCGTGGCGCGGAACGCCAGCCGCAGCCTCTGCGTACTGAACGAGACGCTGTACTACCTCTCGCCGGACGGCGTGATGGCGTGGGACGGCAGCGTGCCCAGCAAGGTATCCGAAAAACTGAACACCGCCCGGCTGTCCAATGTGCGGGCAGCAGTGGGCGGTGCGCTGGATGGACGGTATTACCTGTATCTCGTGCGGGACAGCGGCGGGGAGAAGCCCGAAGAGCGGCTGCTGGTCTACGACACCGAGCGGGGCCTGTGGCAGGAGGAGAACGGCTGCTCCTACGAGATGGCCAGCACCGGCGGTCAGCTCTACCTCTGGGACGGGGCGGACATCTGGGCTGCCGACCCCAGCCGCGAAAGCGACTGGCAGACCACCGAGGGCGTGGAGGCGACCATCCCCTTTGAACTCATCACGGGGGATATCGGGCTGGATGGGGCGGAGGACCGCTACCTCTCCCGGCTGACCCTCCGGCTGGACGCCGACTGCGCCAGCACCGTGGCGCTGGAAGTGAGCTATGACGGCGGCGGGTGGGAGCCTGTGGCCGCGTGGCAGGTGAGCGGCCAGCGGAAGAACTTTGACCAGAGTTTTGTGCCCCGCCGGTGCAGCACGCTCCGGCTCCGGCTGCGCGGCGAAGGGCAGATCACCCTGCGCAGTCTGGCGCGGACCATCGCTTCGGCGCGGGGCGGCATTTTAGAACAGGAGGTGTGACGGATGGCAAGTGTTTCCGGTTTGAGCAAGCTGGGCCTGCCGAAACTCAGCGACAATATGGACCCGGAGGATGCCCGCGCACTGCGGAATTACCTCTACCAGATGCAGGAGCAGCTGCAATATGTGCTGACCAATCTGGACATCGAAAACGTATCGGATGAGCTGGGCACCAAGCTGCGCAGCCTGTGAGGAGAAAGGAGAACCTATGGCGAACAACGAAAAGAAGAGATCCTATTCCACCGAGGGGCTGAACAGCCGGCAGGAGGTGCAGAACGCGCTGGCCTCGGCGGGGTACCGCCCCTCTGAGAGCGTGACGGCGGCGGGCAATGCCCTGAAGGAACTGCAGGAGAACCGCCCCGGCGACTATGAAAGCAAATATCAGGACCGGATCGACGCGGCGCTGGACGACCTGAGCGGGAAGAAGGACTTCAGCTACAATTACGTCAATGACCCGCTTTACCACCAGTATGCACAGGTGTACACCCAGAACGCCCACAACGCCAGCGCGGACGCAGCGGCACAGGCGGCGGCGCTGACCGGCGGCTACGGCTCCAGCTACGCGGCCAGCGTGGCCCAGCAAGCGTACCAGCAGCAGATCGGGGCGCTGAATCTGGCCATCCCGACCCTGTACCAGTTGGCACTGGACACCTACGACAGCAGCGGCGATGCCCTTGTGACCCGGCTGGACCAGCTCAGCGCGCAGGAACAGAACGCGCAGGGGCTGTACAACCAGAAACTTTCGGATTACTACACCCAGCTTGAACAGTTGGGCAGCGCCTACAACAGCGCCTATCAGAAGGATTACGGCCGGTATCAGGACTACCTGAGCCGCCTGAACACCCTGTACGGTTACTATTCCCAGCAGGAACAGCAGCAGGCGGCCAAGAAGCAGCAGTGGTTCAACAATGCCGTCACGGCGCTGGGCGTCGTGGGCGACGCGGTGCAGCTTCTGGTTTCCGGCACCACGGGCCTCGGCTCGCTGGCCGGTTCGCTGCTGAACACCGGGTACAACATCTATGCCAACAACCGCGATTACGAGGCCGACCGCGCCGACACCGCGTGGAACCAGCAGATGCAGGAGAAAAAGTATCAGGACGGCCTGACGCAGCAGCAGTTCGACAACACCCTTGCCCAGCAGCAGTATCAGGACAAGCTCCGCCAGCAGCAGTTCACCAACGATGTGACCAGCCAACGGCTGAACATCGCGAAGGGGGAATGGGCGCTGAAGCAGTCGAAGGCAGCGCAGCAGGTCCAAAAGGCCAGCGCGGATGCGGCGGCGAAAAGCAGCACCGGCCAACTGGGCAGCACCGGCGGCCTGACCGTGGGTAAGAGCGGCGTTTCCTCCGGCGGCACCGTGCCCTACACCGCCGCCCGGATGCGCAGTCAGGGCAAGAATGATGCGGCCATCCGCACCGAGCTGCTGAAAGAGGGGTACAGCAGCGGGGAGGTGGCGAAAATCATGAGGCAGCTCAACAGCTAAACAAACAGCCGCAGTGCAGGAGATGCTTTTTCCTGCGCTGCGGCTGATTTTGTTTGAACGGGAAGAACAGAATACAGGCTTTGGGATGAGGGAGCAGCCCCGGTAGACATTCCTAAGGGTCTAGGACCCGCGGGCTAAGCGACAGCCCAGTGGGCTGATCGCTTGCGGTGCGATGCACCGCCGCCCTGTTCGAATCCCACAAGGCACTGTAACAAAAAAAGATGCAGAAGCCCCGATAGACATTCCTAAGGGTCTAGGACCCGCGGGCTAAGCGACAGCCCAGTGGGCTGA